>ENA-UALE01000335-UALE01000335.1-human-gut-metagenome-genome-assembly--contig:-NODE-335-length-16283-cov-6.612706_pt1 | contig 16283 bp, 18 predicted proteins | sample MGYA00243697_ERZ654462 | MGnify/ENA primary metagenome ERZ654462 (study PRJEB26926, sample SAMN06164625) | human gut metagenome | biome: ENVO:00009003; feature: ENVO:2100002; material: ENVO:00002003... | reverse complement strand
TCTACACCTCTCTATTCGTCGGCAGCGTCAGATGTGTATAAGAGACAGGGATGATAAAAGGTTCTATTATAGCCGTATTATAGCTTTATTCATCATACTTATGGGGGGGATTGCATCTACTATTGGCTCTTGTGAAATCTTACTATTATTTCTCTTGTTCTTAATATTATATTATTCAAGAGTGAAAACATTATAGATTGTAATGAAGAAGAAAATATTATTTGTTGCTTCTGAATTTGCCTCGGGAATGATTCCTTTTGCTGCTACTGCTATAAATGCTTTAGCTAAGGATGATAGATTTGAAGTACACTGTCTTTGTGTTAATTCAGGTATTTATTCTTATAGGAATATAATTTTACAAGAAGCGAACCCTGTTTTCTTGGAATACCCAAAGAGTAAAATGATGAAATTGTTTTATAAACTATGGCCTCTAGAGATAATAAAACATTTATCGCAATTGGAAAAAAGTATTAATCCGGATGCTGTTCATTTTTTGACAGGTGATTTTACATTAGCTTTGTATATTTGTTTGAATAATAAAAGAACATTTTACTACACAGTGCATGATTTGCATCCACATGAGGTGGTAAGAAAAACTTTATTGGGTTATTTGATGCAAAAATATATTATATGGGGATATAAATTATGTAGGAATATAATTCCTAATCTTACGACTTCCTCTTATTTCCAATTGAAGGAACTGAAAGAAATATATCCATATAAGAAAGTGAAATACACTTCATTTCCTTCTCTAATTACATCATTGATAATAAATGGTAAAAAAATGCCATTAGAAGTAAGTGGCTTAAAAGAATATATTTTGTTTTTTGGAACAGTAGATAAATATAAAGGGGTTGATTTGCTGGTTGATGCGTATTGCAATTTAACATGTAAGTCACTAAAATTAGTGATTGCAGGTAGAGGCTTTGATATTGAAACTCATAATGAAAACATTATTCGAATAAATCGTTTTATAGAAGATGAAGAAGTCGCATATCTTTTTAAAAAGGCAAAATTTATTGTTTATCCTTATCGTTCTGCAACAATGTCAGGGGTATTGTCTTTAGCATATTACTTTAATAAAAAAGTATTAGCCTCTACAATTCCTTTCTTTGAAGATAATGCAACTTTAAATGTTGTGTTATTTAAAGTTAATGATATAGATGATTTGGAAAGAAAGATGAAATCTTTAATATTTGGTAAAAATTTGAGTGTAGATCCAACAAGCTATCTTAATATATATGGTGAAGGTACATTAATAAATAGTTATTGGGGGTTATATGAAGATTGAAAATGTTAAAATAATTTATACATAATGATAAAATATTGATTCTTCTGTGATAATGAAAATCTTACTCTCGAATAAATTCTATTACCGCCGTGGCGGCGACTGTGTCTGTACCATAAACCTTGAGGAATTGTTGAAGCGGAAAGGTCATGAAGTGGCAATCTTCGCCATGCAGTATCCTGATAATATAGAAACACCATGGAGCAAGTACTTTCCTGGTGAAGTAAAGTTCAAGCCGGGATTAGGTATGCTTGAGGCGTTGTTACGCCCCTTTGGTACGAATGAAGTAAAACGTAAATTTACGGCATTATTGGATGACTTTTGTCCTGATATTGTTCATCTGAATAATATTCATTCTCAACTATCTCCGGTTATTGCAGAAATTGCGCATCAAAAAGGAATAAAAGTAATATGGACATTGCATGATTACAAGCTGCTTTGTCCGCGTTATGACTGTTTGCGTAATGGAGATGCTATATGCGAAGAATGTTTTTCGGATAAGCGTAAAGTCTTGGAATATAAATGTATGAAGCATTCACGCTTGGCAAGTTATTTATCGTATTGGGAGTCTATGAAGTGGAATCGTGAACGATTGGAAGTTTGCACGGATATCTTTATTTGCCCTAGTCGGTTTATGGCAGAGAAGATGCGACAAGGGGGATTCGATAGTAAAAAAATAAAAACAGTATGTAATTTTATTGATACTGAGAAATGTTATGGTAAGGATTATACCAAAAGGGGAAATTATTACTGTTTCATAGGGAGATTGAGTCCTGAAAAAGGAGTAAGGACCTTGATAGAGGCGGCAAATGCTCTACCATATAAATTGGTGGTGATTGGAGGGGGGCCCTTGCTGGAGGAGTTAAAGACCGTAGCTGGGAATAACGTGGAATTTGTTGGCTTTAAACAATGGAATGATATAAAGGAGTTAGTGGGAAGAGCACGTTTTTCAGTGATACCTTCGGAGTGGTATGAGAATAATCCTTTGTCTGTGATAGAGGCGCAATGTTTGGGTACACCTGTACTGGGAGCACGCATCGGAGGAATCCCTGAACTGATAGAAGAGGGTGTTACCGGCATGACATTTGAGAGTCGTAATAAAGAGGATCTGAGAATGAAGATTGAAAGTATGATGCAACATCCTCTCAATTATGAAATGATAGCAGGAAAGGGACAGGAACTGTATGGTGCAGAAATGTATTATCAACAGATTATGAATTTGTATCAGGGTTGATTTGTTGCTTTATAGTATATAATGGAAAGAAAAGACAGGGAAATATTGGATAATTCATTTATTACTAGTATTTTTGTATCATCAAGAAATATCGGATGGCTATTAAGAATTTTAAAACCAAGGAAGAGGCGTTGGCTGCTATGAAGAAGGCGACAGACCGCAAACGCACGTTGATAGAATATCTCAAAAAGGGGTATTCCTTAGAAGAATTGGAAAAAATGGGATTTAAAATGGCAAAATTTGCATGATGTGATAGATTTGCCAATAGAACGTGTCAATGCTTTATCTCCCTATAAAGTTTATATAAATAATAATGGTAGTTTAGGATTTGAAACCCAATATGGTTCTGTCTATGAGGTAGGGTTTGTTGAGGACTATACTTTTATGGATGAGAATGCGTTTCAGTTTTTTATTTTGGAATCACAAGGTAAGCATTCTGTAAAAGATCCGTTGGTCAGGGAAACTATTTGGGTAATTCTTGAAACATTCTTTTTAGAAAACAATCCTGTTATATTATATATTTGTGATATGTCGGATGGTAAACAGGCTATTCGTAACCGTTTGTTTTCCATGTGGTATTATGAATATGAACAACGGGAAAGTTTTACTTTTTTGTCCACTAAAGTGGAAGTAGAATCTACTGATTACTATGCATCTGTTCTCGTTAAAAATTCCAATCCTCAATTGGAAGATATAAAGGTTGCTTTTAACTCTTTCATTGAAAATATGAAAGAAAAATTGGAATAGTGAATAATTAAATCAAACAACTTATGGTTAACAAATGTTCCTTGCATCCCACCGATGCAAGCATAATCCTTACATATCGTTGCCCTATGAAGTGCAAGATGTGTAATATATGGTTTAACCCCACTAACAAGAGTGAAGAAATAAAAGCAAGTGACCTGAAGTCATTGCCTAAGTTGAAATTCATCAATCTGACGGGAGGTGAGCCTTTCATTCGTGAAGATTTGCCGGAAATAGTGGAGGAATGTTACAAGCATACAGACCGGATTGTGATTTCTACAAGCGGATGGTTTGAGGACAGGGTGATTGCCTTGGCGAAACAGTTCCCTACCATCGGAATTCGAATCAGTATTGAGGGCTTGAGTTGTAAAAACGACGAACTACGTGGACATGCCGGAGGGTTTGATAAAGGACTCCGTACATTGTTGGCATTGAAAGAGATGGGCTTGAAGGATATCGGTTTCGGCTGTACCGTGTCGAATAATAATTCAAAGGATATGCTTTCATTGTATCAGCTCAGCAAGTCACTGGGAATGGAATTTGCTACAGCCGCCTTTCATAACTCGTACTACTTTCATAAGGACGACAATGTCATCACCAACAAGAACGAGGTGTGCGGTGACTTTGAGCAACTGATAGAATGGCAGTTGAAGGAGAATCACCCGAAGAGTTGGTTTCGTGCTTGGTTCAATATGGGACTGATAAATTATATTGAAGGGGGAAGGCGCATGCTGCCTTGTGAGGCGGGAAGTGCTAATTTCTTTATAGACCCGTTTGGTGATGTGTTTCCCTGTAACGGTCTGGAAGAGAAATATTGGAAGAAGTCGATGGGGAATATTCATGAAACTCCGGACTTTATGACTATTTGGACAAGCAAAAAGGCGGAGGAAGTACGTGCCATGGTGCGTAAATGCCCGAAAAATTGCTGGATGGTGGGCACAGCCTCTCCGGTGATGCATAAATATATAAAATATCCGTTGAAGTGGGCGTTGCAGAATAAACTTCGTTCCATGCAGGGAAAAACAGTCTGTCTGGATAAAAAATGGTGCGATGTAGGGCAAGATCCCTGCCAGGGAGATTTAAGGGAAAAGTTCTAGTTATTCTAACTTACTTTTTCTTTTTTCCTGTAATCATCAGCCAAAGTGCTGAAAGGCATGACAGAATGATGATTCCGGCATATTGCAGTACTTCTTTTATGAAATTGAATATTTTCATTGGCTGATTGACATTTAATGTCGCAAATCTACTGTTTTTATTTTAAACTGCTTTATTCTTTATGAAGATTATTGTGACCGGTACCCGTGGCATTCCCGATGTGATGGGTGGTGTGGAAACGCATTGTGAGGAGCTTTTTCCGCGTATCGCAAGGAGGGGGGAGGATGTGACGGTTATCCGCCGGAAGAATTATGTGCATGACGGGTTGACGGAATGGAACGGTGTGAAACTGATAGATATAGAATCTCCTAAACAGAAATCGTTTGAAGCGATTGTTCATACGTTCAAGGCGGTGAATAAGGCAAAACAGTTGGGGGCGGATGTATTGCATATCCATGCCATCGGACCGGCATTGCTTGTACCGTATGCTAAAATGTTGGGACTGAAAGTGGTGTTTACCCACCATGGGCCGGACTATGATCGTGACAAATGGGGGATTATGGCCAAAATGGTTTTGAAATGGGGAGAGCGGATGGGATGCCTGTTTGCGGATGAGGTAATAGTCATCAGTGAGGTGATCCGCAATCTGATCAGACGGAAATATGGTAGAACCGAGCAGGTTCATCTGATTTATAATGGTGTGCCTTGTCCCGATTATACGAACTGTCCTGAGTATTTTAGGGAATTGGGGATAACTGAAAGAAACTACATATTGGGTATGTGCCGTTTTGTACCCGAAAAGAATCTTCATCATTTGGTGGAGGCTTTTCGGAGGGTGGATAAAAAAGGATGTCGGCTGGTGTTAGCCGGAGATACGGATTTTGAGGATGAATATTCGCGTGCATTGAAAAGGGAAGCGAGGGAAAACGGGGTGATACTGACCGGATTCGTGAAAGGGAAAAAACTACATTCACTTTTGACAAACGCCCGTTGTTATGTGTTGCCTTCGTCGCATGAGGGGCTTCCTATCGCTCTGTTGGAAGCCATGAGTTACCGGTTGCCTGTCATTGTGAGTGATATTCCCGCCAATAAAGAAATGGGGCTGGATGCCAGCTGTTATTTTGAAACCGGTAATATAGAGCAGTTGGCTGATAGATTACAGGAAATAATAGATGGGGATTTTAAACAGGTACATTACGATATGGAAAAGTATGGATGGGATGGAATAGCTCTCCGGGTGGCTGATGTTTATGAAAATCTGAAAAAATGAGAACACTTTCATTGGTCGGGCTGATGGTGCTTCTGTTGTGTCCGTCTGCTTTGAGAGCCCAGTTTGTGTATGGAACGACAGGTTTGCTTCACATGCCGACAGGGGAGATGCAGCGTGACAAGACTTTTATGTTTGGCTGCGCTTTTCTGGATACGGAAGCGACACCGGGGCATTGGAGTTATGATACGGGTAATTATTTTATTAATATAACCATTTTTCCTTGGTTGGAAGTAGGATATACCTGTACTTTGCATAAGGCTCCTTATGGCAGTACGTATTATCCGGAATCAGTCTGGGGCAAATATTGCAATCAGGATCGTCAATTCTCGGGCAGGTTGCGCCTTTGGAAAGAAGGCTGGTGGAAGGAATGGACTCCTCAGATTGTGTTAGGAGCGAACGATCCCGGTACCAATGACAGGACTTCTGAAAAGGATTATGGTATCGGTATGACTGGTAGTGCATCCGGAAACGGTCATTGGCAGCGGTATTATCTGGCTGTTACAAAACATCTGTCTATTAGAAATACAGGAGAGTTAGGTATCCATTTGGCATACGTCTATAACAAACGGACAGATTATCATTTGAATGGTCCTGCCATAGGTGCTAATTTCCGCTTTCAATTACTCGGCAATCAGCCTTTGATGAAAGCCGTTAATAAACTGAACCTTATGGCTGAATATGACGCCCGTACAATGAATATAGGTGCTGAATACAGCTTTTGGAAAGATTATATCAATGCAGTGATAGAGTTCAACCGCTGCCGTTACTTTTCCGGCGGAGTGTTTTTTAAAGTCCACCTGAAATAATAAAAGGAGTGTCTGTCAGTCTTTGATTTTCTTTTTATACACTTCCCCTCTGCTCATTACTTCCTTAACGAAATTGTAGGTTTCCACCCCTCGGAAGTATCCATTCTTACAAACCGGATCATTGAAATATTCTTCATTACTTTTAAGCAGAATATAGTCATCTACGCTGTTGTCCCATACATATTTATTCTTGCCGTATTTTTCAGCCAGTGACATGGCATCCAGTACGTGTCCTATTCCGGCGTTATAAGCCGCCAAGACAAATTTCATCCGTTCGTTTTCATCTTTTATTGCGTTGAAAGAACGGGAAGTGGCAGCGATATATTTCACGGCGGCCTTTATACTCTCTTCCGGATTCTGTTCTTTACCGGGAGGAACTCCCATAGCACGCGCCGTCCGGGGCATGAGCTGCATTAATCCTTTCGCGCCTGCCCATGATACGGCTGTTGTATCAAAGTTTGATTCCGTATAGGCCAGGGAAGCTAAAATACGCCAATCCCAATCTATATCTTTGGCATATTTCTTGAATAGAGTGTCGAAGTGTGAAATCTTTCCGTCTTTGATGGACAAGATGGAACCGTGAGGTGTCCGTTTGCTTATTTCAAAATAACGCTTGCTACTGGCCTGATAGGCAGGAGAAGTCATATTTTCCTGATGCCATTTAGTAGCAGCTTCACCTAGTAGCGGTGAGGTCTTACGTACGGCCCATGAGGCACGTTGGTCAAAACTGACAGCCAGGTCAATATTCAGATTGGGGTAATAAGTCTTGTTTAATTTGGCAAGGTCGTTATCACAGATGGCATAATCTATCTCACCATTGGAAACCTGCATGATTAAATCCTCGGTGGTGATGCTGTCATTATCGACTTCGTGTATCAATATACCGCCACCCAGTTCTTTATCCAGATTGATGAGACGTTCCAGATACTTTCCTGGTTTTACATAGACCTCTTTCCCGATTAATTCTGTCACATTATTCAGTGCTTTCTTCTTTTTTTGAGTAGTATTACGTTGTACCAATACCTGATGAGTGATGATATCTTCCCCGCAAAACTCTACACTGTCTTTGAACTCTTTGGTGACAGGCAGATTATAGGCTATCAGGTCTCCTTCTCCTTGTAATAGTTTATGGACCAGGTCACGTGCATTCTGTGCTACTTTTATTTTCAGTTTTACATTCAATGAACGGGCAAACTGATCGGCCAGCTCATACTGGAATCCCATAGGCTCGCCCCGATAGTCGAAATAAGAAGTGGAACTGTTCAGTGTCAGGACTACTAATTCTCCGCTGTCTTTTATTTGCGGCAAATCATAATTTGTCACTTCGGCAGATTGTTGCCGGTTGCGGCACGCTGTCATGCATATACAGGCAAGAACTAATAGCCAGACATTTTTCATCTTCCTAAAATCTTTTCAATATATAGTTTAAGGATTTCAATGGCCTTTTGGTTGTTGCCTCCATTGGGGATAATAATATCGGCATATTGCTTGGTAGGCTCTATGAATTCGTCATGCATCGGTTTCAGAATGTTCCGGTATTTGTCTATCAGCATTTCCAAGGGGTGGCCGCGTTCCACCATGTCGCGGGTAATCACACGCAGCAAACGTTCGTCGGGTTCGGCATCCACAAAAATCTTTAAGTCCATCAAGTCTCGTAACTCTTTATCATAGAGACTCATGATACCTTCCACAATGATGACTTCCTTTGGCTCTACACGAACTGTTTCGGGCAGGCGTGTACATACTAGATAAGAATAGGTGGGCTGCTCAATGGGATGCCCTTTGCGCAGGTCGGCAATCTGTTGTTCAAAGAGCGGCCAGTCAAAAGCATCGGGATGGTCGAAATTGGTTTGTTTACGTATTTCCAAGGGAATGGATGACTGATCGTTATAATATGAATCTTGTGGAATGACTGCAACGGAACCTGGGGGCAGGCTCTCTATGATTTTTCTAACTACAGTGGTCTTTCCTGAACCGGTTCCGCCGGCTATACCAATAATTATCATAATAATAGAATGTATTTTAAAACAAAACTGTTACTTTTGCATCAGGTTAAATACTTTAGCCCTGTGTCGATTACAAAAGTAGGATAATTAATTAAAATATCAAGTATGGTTAAGCACATTGTTTTATTTAAATTGAAAGAAACTCTTTCACAGGAAGAAAAATTGAAAGTGATGAATGATTTTAAAGCGGCTATTGAAGCTTTGCCGGCCAAGATAGGTTTTATCCGTCATATATTTGTGGGACTGAATGCCAATTCTGCTGAAAAATGGGATATTTGTCTGGATAGTGAATTCGATACGCTGGCAGATGTCAATGCCTATGCCGTTCATCCGGATCATGTAGCTGCAGCCGGCCTTTTGAAGGAGGTTAAGGCTGATCGTGCTTGTGTGGATTATGAATTCTAAAAGATAGCCTATGAAAAAGATAATCAATCCCTGGAAAGGGATGGAAGGATATAATTGCTTTGGCTGTGCTCCCAACAATGAAGCCGGAGTGAAGATGGAATTTTATGAGGATGGGGATGAGGTAATTAGTATATGGAAACCTCAGCCACAGTTTCAGGGATGGATTGATACGTTGCATGGCGGTATTCAGGCGGTGCTGCTGGATGAGATTTGTGCATGGGTGGTTTTGCGTAAACTACAGACTACCGGTGTTACGTCCAAAATGGAAACCCGCTATATGAAACCTGTTAATACCAACGATTCGCATATCGTATTGAAGGCTTCCATAAAGGAGAGGAAGCGCAATATCGTATTTGTAGAAGCGGCTATTTATAATAATAAGGAGGAACTTTGCACCAAGGCGCTGTGCACTTATTTCACTTTTTCTCAAGAGAAGGCAAAGGAAGAAATGCATTTCTTGAACTGCGAGGTGGAGCAAGATGAGATAATACCTTTAATTTGAAAGAAAAAACAAAGTTTTTGCGATAATTATTTGCTGATATTAAATATAAACTTTATTTTTGTCGCAAGTAAAAAGAAAAGACTATGGTTAGAACTGCTACACATCATCATCATTTTCCTAACGAATAATTCGGTGGGCTAAGGTGATATTGTAGTATAATGATATAGGGCTTGCCGAAAACGGTAAGCCTTTTTTATTGCCGGTTAATAATTAAAAACAGATAGAATCATGCTTAGAATTGCAGTACAGTCAAAAGGCCGTTTGTTTGAAGAGACAATGGCATTATTACAAGAGGCGGATATTAAAATCTCCACTTCTAAAAGAATTCTTTTAGTACAGTCGTCTAATTTTCCGATCGAAGTTCTTTTTCTTCGCGATGATGATATTCCTCAGTCGGTGGCTGGTGGAGTGGCTGATTTAGGGATCGTAGGAGAGAATGAGTTTGTAGAGAGAAAAGAGGACGCTGAGGTGATTAAACGTTTGGGGTTCAGCAAGTGCCGTTTGTCATTGGCTATACCTAAAGATGTGGACTATCCGGGTTTGTCTTGGTTTGAAGGACGTAAGATTGCGACTTCTTATCCCGGCATTTTGAAAGATTTCATGGATCGGAATGGCATTCATTCTGATATTCATGTCATTACCGGTTCGGTAGAGATTGCTCCGGGAATCAGTTTGGCTGATGCTATTTTTGATATTGTCAGTTCGGGATCTACTTTGGTAAGCAATAGCTTGAAGGAAGTGGAAGTGGTTATGAAAAGTGAGGCGTTGCTGATAGGCAATAAGAATATGTCTGAGGAGAAGAAAGAGATTCTGAACGAACTCTTGTTCCGTATTGAAGCGGTGAAAGCTGCCGAAGACAAGAAATATGTCTTGATGAATGCTCCGACAGAGCGTTTGAAAGAAATTATCGAAGTGCTGCCGGGTATGAAGAGTCCTACTGTGATGCCATTGGCACAAGAAGGATGGAGTTCGGTACATACAGTGCTTGACGAGAAGCGTTTTTGGGAGATCATCGGAAAACTGAAAGCATTGGGCGCGGAAGGTATTTTGGTATTGCCCATTGAGAAAATGATATTATAGCCGGTCCATACGTCAGGCGAGATTTGTAAACTTATAAAAGAATACATGTATGAAGAAAATAATATATCCTGAAAAGAAAGACTGGATGGAAATTCTCCGTCGTCCGGCATTGAATACAGACACGCTGCGCAATACGGTTAAAGAAGTGCTGGATAAAGTGAAGACGGAAGGAGATAAAGCGGTGAGGGAATATGAAGAACGTTTTGATAAGGTGAAACTGGACTCACTGGGGGTTACTGAAACGGAAATTGCTGAAGCGGAAAAGGAGGTACCCATTGAATTGAAGGCAGCTATCATGCTGGCACAGAAAAATATTCATACTTTTCATAGTTCTCAGCGGTTTGAAGGGAAAAAGGTGCAGACCGTACCCGGGGTAACTTGTTGGCAGAAGGCGGTTGCTATTGAAAAGGTGGGCTTGTATATTCCCGGAGGCACGGCGCCTTTATTTTCTACCGTATTGATGTTGGCTACTCCGGCACAGATTGCAGGTTGCAAGGAAATCGTACTTTGTACTCCGCCTGATAAAGAAGGAAAGGTTCATCCTGCTATCTTGTATGCGGCAAAACTGGCCGGGGTAAATAAAATATTCAAAGCAGGAGGGGTGCAGGCCATCGCTGCTATGGCATACGGAACGGAAAGTGTGCCTAAGGTTTATAAAATTTTCGGTCCGGGTAACCAATATGTAACGGCTGCCAAGCAGCAGGTTTCTTTGCGGGATGTTGCGATAGATATGCCTGCCGGTCCTTCTGAAGTCGAAGTGCTGGCCGACGAGACGGCTAATCCTGTATTTGTGGCAGCCGATTTGCTTTCACAGGCGGAACATGGAGTTGATAGTCAGGCCATGCTGATAACTACTTCTGAGAAATTAATGAAGGAGGTGGAGTATGAGGTACAACGCCAGTTGGCTTTGCTTCCCAGATGGGAAATAGCCGAAAAGTCGTTGGCAAGCAGCAAATTGATTTTGGTGAGGGATATGGATGAGGCAATTGCTCTGACGAATGAATATGCTCCCGAGCATTTGATTATCGAGACCAGGGATTATATGGAACAGGCAGAGCGTATTGTCAATGCCGGATCTGTATTTCTAGGTTCACTTACTCCGGAGAGTGCCGGTGATTATGCATCCGGAACCAATCATACTTTACCTACCAATGGTTATGCCAAAGCGTATAGTGGGGTGAGTCTGGATAGTTTTATCCGTAAAATCACTTTTCAGGAGATTAATGGCGAGGGTATTCAGAATATCGGTCCTGCTATTGAGGTGATGGCGGCTAATGAACAACTGGGTGCGCATAAGAATGCAGTAACCGTAAGATTAAAAACAGTATAAAGATGAAAGATTTGAAAGAATTGACGCGCCCGAATATTTGGGCTTTGAAACCCTATTCATCGGCACGTGACGAATATAATGGAGCGGAGGCATCTGTTTTTCTGGATGCCAATGAGAACCCGTACAATACACCTAATAACCGTTATCCTGATCCTATGCAGCGGGAATTGAAGAATATGATAGCTCCTATTAAAAAGGTAGACCCCGATACGATCTTTCTGGGAAACGGCAGTGATGAGGCTATTGACTTGGTGTATCGCGCGTTCTGTATTCCGGGGGTGGATAATGTAGTGGCTATTGACCCTACTTATGGTATGTATCAGGTGTGTGCCGATGTCAACGATGTAGAATATCGCAAGGTGTTATTGGATGAAAACTATCAGTTCAGTGCCGATAAACTATTGGCGGCAACAGACGATCACACCAAACTGGTTTTTCTTTGCTCGCCCAATAATCCTACCGGTAATAACCTGGATCGTAGGGAAATGGAAAAATTACTGGATACTTTTCAGGGATTGGTGATTATAGACGAGGCCTATTCCGATTTTTCTGATGCGCCGTCTTTCCTTGCCGATTTAGATAAATATCCTAATTTGATTGTCTTTCAGACTTTTTCTAAGGCATGGGGATGTGCTGCCATTCGTTTGGGCATGGCCTTTGCGTCTAAAGAAATCATCTCTATTTTCAGTAAGATTAAATATCCGTATAATGTGAATCTGCTGACACAGAAAGAGGCTGTTATGATGTTGCACCGGCATTATGAGGTAGAACGTTGGGTAAAGTCGTTATTGGAAGAACGGACGCGTTTGGTCAATGAATTTGTAGAACTGCCTTGTTGTGAGAAAATCTATCCTACGGATGCCAATTTCTTTCTAGCTAAAGTGACAGATGCCAAGAAAATATATAATTATTTGGTAGGTAAAGGTATCATAGTGCGTAACCGTACCAGTATTTCTTTATGTCGTGATTGTTTGCGTGTGACTATTGGTACACGTCCGGAGAATGATATGTTGTTGGAAGCATTGAAGAATTATGAATGTTGAAGTATGAAGAAAGCGTTGTTTATAGATCGTGACGGTACGTTGGTTATAGAGCCACCGGTTGACTACCAATTGGATTCTTTCCATAAATTGGAGTTTTATCCTAAGATATTTCGTAATTTGGGATTTATCCGCAGCAAACTCGACTTTGAATTTGTGATGGTTACCAATCAAGACGGTCTCGGTACTTCTTCTTTTCCTGAGGATACCTTTTGGCCGGTGCACAACCTGGTGTTGAAGACATTGGAGGGGGAAGGCATCATTTTTGATGATATCTTGATAGACCGCAGTTTTCCGGAAGACCATGTGTCTACCCGTAAGCCTGGAACAGGAATGATGGGAAAATATCTTACCGGTGATTATGATTTGGCTAACAGTTTTGTTATTGGTGATCGTGCTACAGATGTGGAACTGGCTAAAAATATGGGCTGTAAGGCTATTTTGTTGCAAGAAAATATGGATATTCTGAAGGAAAAGAATTTGGAATCCTACTGTGTATTGGCGACTACGGATTGGGATAAGGTCGCTGAATTCCTTTTTGCCGGAGAACGTATAACGGAGGTCCGTCGTACTACGAAGGAAACGGATATTTATATCAGTTTAAATTTAGATGGCAGCGGAAAATGTGATATTTCCACAGGTATTGGTTTTTTTGATCACATGTTGGAACAGATTGGAAAGCATGGTGGTATTGACCTGACCATTAAAGTAAAAGGTGATTTGGAAGTGGACGAACATCATACTATTGAAGATACCGCCATTGCTTTGGGTGAATGTATTTATCGGGCATTGGGCAGCAAGCGTGGCATTGAGCGTTACGGATATTGCTTGCCCATGGATGATTGTCTTTGTCGGGTAGCTTTGGATTTTGGCGGTAGAGCATGGTTGGTATGGGATGCTGAGTTTCATCGGGAGAAAATAGGGGAGATGCCTACCGAGATGTTTCTTCATTTTTTTAAATCATTGAGTGATGCAGCTCGTATGAATTTAAATATCAAAGCCGAGGGGCAGAATGAGCATCATAAAATAGAAGGTATTTTCAAAGCTTTGGCTCGTGCCATAAAGATGGCTGTGCGAAGAGATATTTACCATTTTGAAGTACCCTCAAGCAAGGGATGTATTTAAGTCGGCTTCAAAGACAAAGTAACTTAACTTAGTTGGGCGAGTAAGTTAAGTTACTTTGTCTTTGAAGCCGACTTACTTTTTTATGTGGTTTATAGCTCTTCGCATTCTTTCAGCCATGAAGCTGCACTGGCATCGCTCGGCATACGCCAGTCACCTCGGGGACTGAGTGATACAGATCCCACTTTGGGACCATCGGGCAGGCAAGAGCGTTTGAATTGTTGTTGAAAGAAACGGCGGCAGAATATAGTAAGCCATTTTTTGATTGTTTCCTCATCGTATGTATCACGAAAAGCGATACTTGCCAGGAAGAATATCTTGGCGGGACGAAAACCGAAACGTAGGAATTGATAAAGGAAGAAATCATGCAGTTCGTATGGTCCTACCAAATCTTCTGTCTTTTGTTTTATATTGCCGTTTTCATCAGCAGGAATCAGTTCGGGACTGATAGGAGTGTCTACAATATCGAGCAGGGTAATACGTGATTCATTATCCATGCCATTCAAAGCCACCCAATTTACCAGGTATTTGACCAGTGTTTTGGGAATGCTTCCATTGACTCCGTACATAGACATATGGTCGCCATTGTAGGTGGCCCAGCCTAGGGCAAGTTCTGAAAGGTCTCCCGTACCAATGACAAGACCGCCCAATTGGTTGGCGACATCCATCAGAATTTGAGTCCGTTCGCGTGCCTGGCTGTTTTCGTAGGTTACATCGTGTACGGTCATGTCGTGGTTTATATCGTTAAAGTGTTGGATGCAGGATTCCTTTATGCTGATTTCTTTAATGGTAACACCTAGTGAAGCCATCAGATGGAGAGCATTGTTATAAGTACGGTCGGTAGTACCGAAACCAGGCATGGTGATGCCGATGATACCTTTTCGTGGCAGATCCAATTTATCGAAAGTCTTGGCACAGACCAAAAGTGCCAAGGTGGAATCCAGACCACCGGAAATACCGACTACTACAGTCTTGCAGTGAGTGTGTACCAGGCGTTTGGCTAGTCCTGCTATTTGGATAGCGAAGATTTCTTCACAGCGTTCATCCAATTCTTTGCCTTGAGGAACAAAAGGATGAGCTTCTATACTGCGCGTCAGACTAAGATCGCGTGTGTTGACAAATTCTGTACTGATGTGGATGGCGGGACGTCCCGGGCAGTTGCCGATATTGGCGGCAAAAGTGGTATTGGTCAACCGTTCACCACGAAGACGCTCCACGTCTATTTCACTGATGACCAATTGTTCCTTGAATGAGAAACGTTCAGACTCGGCAAGTAACGTGCCGTTTTCATATATCAGTCCGTTGCCTGCAAAAACAACGTCTGTGGTTGATTCGCCGAAACCGGATGAACTGAATACATATCCTGCCAGACAGCGTGCTGATTGTTGACTGACTAATGAACGGACATAATTATGCTTGCTTATTCCTTCATTGTCGGCAGACATGTTGAAAATGATTTCCGCTCCTTTCAGTGCTAATGCGGAACTGGGCGGAATGGGGGCCCACATGTCTTCGCAGATTTCAATGCCAAAGCAAGTTTCCGGAGTGTCGAAAAGCAGGTTGGCGCTGACCGGTACATTTTGTCCGCAGAGGCGTACATTGGCATCCGGGTGGTTCAGAGCAGAGGTAAACCAGCGTTGTTCATAGAACTCTTTATAATTAGGTAAATATGTTTTAGGAACAATACCCAGTATTTTCCCTTTTTGGAAAATAACAGCACTGTTCAGCAGCGTGGAATTCATAACCACAGGCATCCCTATAATAGAGATGATATCCATTTGTCGGGTATTATTCATAATTTGCATTAAAGCCATTTCTGCTTCTTCCAACAGTAAAGACTGACCGAACAAGTCGGCGCAAGTATACCCTGTAATACTTAGTTCGGGGAAAATGATAATTTGTACTCCTTTCCCATCTGCTATGGCAATTTGAGTTTCAATCTGTTGTGCATTAAATTTGCAGTCAGCCACTTTCACTATCGGAATGGCAGCCGCCACTCTTACAAAACCGTATTTCATATTATACCTATTATTATATATACCTGCAAAATTAATCATTCTTTCCCGATTTATACCTCTAAATAAAAAAAATAAAAAAAAGTGCGTGATTTATTTGTTTGTTGCGAATAACTATCTATCTTTGCATATGAAATAAAATTGTAATAGTTACAAAAAGGGAATATATGAAGAGTTACGATTATCTTATCAGTTATAACATTAAGCCGTCCGTACAGCGCATAGCTATTATGGATTATTTGTTGGCTCATAAAACTCATCCTTCTATCGATGAGATTTATTTGGCGCTATGTAAGGACTGTCTCTTATACACATCTCCGAGCCCACGAGACTAGCGCTCATCTCG
>ENA-UALE01000333-UALE01000333.1-human-gut-metagenome-genome-assembly--contig:-NODE-333-length-16304-cov-7.434242_pt1 | contig 16304 bp, 18 predicted proteins | sample MGYA00243697_ERZ654462 | MGnify/ENA primary metagenome ERZ654462 (study PRJEB26926, sample SAMN06164625) | human gut metagenome | biome: ENVO:00009003; feature: ENVO:2100002; material: ENVO:00002003... | reverse complement strand
TCTCGTGGGCTCGGAGATGTGTATAAGAGACAGGTGGTGGGCAGTGCGTCAAAAGGAGATTCAAATGAAAAGTATTTTGATTCAAACTTATCTTGTGGCACTGCCAATAGTGCTTGGATATATAGTTTGGCTTCTTAAACAGCAAAAGAAAAGCAGGGATGCGAACAGCAAAGGAACAATGCTCCTTTTGCGCGTCCAGCTTATTGAATACCATGCAAAGTACACCAGAATCGGAGAAATACCGTCATATGCCTATCAAAACTTCTGTGAGATGTATGATGCGTACCATGCGTTAGGTGGAAATGGAATGGTTACGAAAATGAAACATGAGATTGAAGAGATTCATATAGGGAAAGGAGATAAAAGCCATGAGGAATTGGAAGGATTGGACTAAGAAAGCCGGCATCCGAGCAATCAAGACTGTTGCGCAGGCAGCGATTGCCGGAATCGGAACGGCGGCATTTATGGGCGCGGTGGATTGGAAATATGTTCTTTCTGCATCAGTCCTTGCCGGAGTGTTATCGCTTCTGACAAGTGTTGCCGGAATCCCAGAGGAAAACACCAATGCTTGACATTAACAAGCAGGAAATGAAATATTCGCAATCCGGTCAGAGGGTATTCATTCCACAAACTGACGAAAATGGAGATATTGTCTATGAAGGGTACAAGGATTCCGATGGAAACTTTGTACCTTATTTAGATTCCGAAGGCAACAAGATTCCAAAAGGCGAGGAAGTTGAAGGGTTTTCAGAACCTACGACATTCCAAGCCAATATCAGCAATAAGCTGTCGGAAGCCCTTGTGAAAGAATTTGGAATTGATGATAGTACATCATACTGTCAGCTTGTCACGGATAAAGGATATTTGCCACTGAAAGCCGGTGATGTGGTGTGGAAACGTTCGGAGGTCAAACGCACTGATGATGGACTTGTGGATTCAGAAACCGCAGATTACATCGTAAAAGGCGTTGCAGACGAAGGACTGACCACGGATTTGTTTCTTCTTCGGAAGAATATTAAGTAGGTGATTGCGTGGCAAAGAAAACTATTTCAATGACACTATCCACTAAGTCCATACAAGCCGCCATAAAGGAATTAGAAAAGTACCGCGATAGTTTACAAGCTAAATGTGATTTACTTGTTTCTAGGCTTGCACAGATAGGTCAGACAGCGGCAATACAACACATATCGGAATCCCCATTAGGAAACACGATAACGGTAAGGGTGGATAAAGCACCACAGTTAATGACTTCAAATGCGATTCTCATTGCGACCGGAAAAACGGTAACGGCAGAAGATAGAGAACCATTCTATACTTTGTTGGCGGTAGAGTTTGGAGCCGGTATTTTTTATAATTCCGCAGAGAACCCCAAAGCACCGGAACTTGGATTCGGTGTCGGCACTTATCCTGGGCAAATACACGCTTTTGAAGATGGTTGGTACTATTGGGATGATAAGACCGAAACATGGCGTTATACCCACGGTATCAAAGCCACAATGCCTATGTATAATGCGGAACAACAGATTATTCAACAGTATGTAAAGATTGCAAGGGAGGTATTCGGTGGAAAATGAGTTAAATAGTTGGGCACTTGATTTTGAAGATACCTTATGTTCCCTTTTGAAATCGTACATGGAAAGCAATGTAAAAGGAATTAAAGTGACGCAAGATGAAGAATCGGGCGGCACCGCAACATTCCCGACACTTTTAATCAGACAAATCGGTGGCACAGAAGCCGGAAGGACTAATGAAGCAAAGACAATCAACGCAATTCGCCCAACATTTCAGATTACAATTACAAACAAAGGTTCAAGAAAAGCAACTAAGGACATCGCAGCATATGCGGTGTCTTTTTTTAAGCAACAAATGTTTGAGGTATCAAATGTAATCACAACAATTTCCAAGCAAGTGCGAACGGTTACATTCCGCGCAACTCGCGTAATTGGAAACGTTGAGCATTTAGATCAGCTATAAGCAGAAAGGAAGTAGAAAATATGGCATCAACAAGTTATAAAACGCGTGTCATTGTAAAAGAGCACACGGACAAACAGGCTGACTTTGCAGGAACATACAATCTTTTGGTCGCAGCTAAGTCAGTTCCAAGCCCTGCATCACCGCCAAACACTGTTGAGTCAACCACAATGGAAGATGACCAGCAGACTTTTGAAAAAGGAATTAAGACTTCTGATTCAAGAGAAATCACAGGAAACCTTGAAAAAGAATATCTTTCAAAGGTGGATGGATATGGAGATAAAAAACTTGATATTATCCATCTGTACGGAACGGACGGTATCGGCGGTGTAGCGAAGTACGCATATGTAGGAACTGCAACAGCCACACCTAACGATGTAGGTGGAAACGATGAAATCCTTGAAATGACGGTAACAGTTATTCCAAGCACGGCATCAGAGCTTGTTACAGATAAGCTGACTGTCGTTGATAACAACGATGGAACATTCACTGTAACAGTGGTGGGGTAAAAAGCCTATCGGACGAGCAATCGACCGCACCGATAGGCGAGGATGAACGGTCGATAGCAGAACTTGAAGCAATAAGATAAGCAACAATGGGGCGGTGGCAACACTGCCCCTTGCCAATATAGGGCAGAAAGGCAAGGTAAAACATGAAAGTTAAATTAGGTGGAAAAGAATATACAATTCAGTTTGCAACAAGACCATCATTAAAAGCACATATCTTACAGGATATTATGAAGACGCAGGACATGGAAGATATTTCCTCTATGGAAGATATTCTTCTTGAAACGCTTCCCAAGACGCTTCTTGTAGGATTGCAGATGCATCACAATGAAGAATTTGGATATGATTACAAAACAAACGAAGGCTACGATGAGCAGCTTGAGAAGGTGTCCGACATTCTCTATGATGCGATTGACACAAACGAGATTAACTGCATGGATTTATTCGCTGATATGCAGGAGGAAATGATGACAAACGGTTTTTTAGCGCAGATGATGGAGTCGTTGGAGAGAGCGCAGGAGCAGGAGAAAGAGAAGAAAAAGACCCCATCCAAAGCGAAAACCAAGAATTAACATGGGAATATTACGTTGCGGAAATCCGTCCGTTTTACCTCATGGTAACGAAAGGCTACGGATTTTCCGTTGATGATATAGATATGATGAATCCAGAGTTACTTAAGCCTTATGTGGATGCATATAAGACAGAATGGAAGCAACTCGATATGGAAATGTATATGTGGTTCGGCAGATATGCAACGTCAGCATTTGTGACCGCAATAGACGCGACATTCGGCAAAGGTAATAGTAAGTACGTGAAAGAAACTTGCTATGATTCCATTGAAAAGCATAATACGGACGATCCCGATGCAGAGATACGAGAAATGCTTAAGGCAGAAGAAGCATGGGCGGCTGAATCAAGGAAATCACATTTACCAAAGCCAAAGATAGTTTAAGAAAAGAGGTATTGCTATGGCAGTAATTATCGGAAGTGCGCGGCACGATGAACACGGCAACTGCTATTCTGGTGGAAAAGCCGGTGACCAGACCGGACAGGAAGTGTCTACGCAGAAGTTTTACAACCATTCTAAGGGATGGAATGTGTTAAGAGCAAAGGATAATAAGGTTGCGGAGAAGTTAGCTGAAGCTATGAAGATTGCGTGTGACAATAACAATATCGGCTACGATCAATCGGAACGATATGGAGTTATTAAGCATGGAATCAACGAAAAAGTAAAAACAGAGTGCGATTGTTCATCGCTTGTTCGCGCTTGTATTATATATGCGACAGGAAAAGATGTAGGAGATTTTAATACAGAAAGCGAACGGTCGGCAATTTTAAAATCTGGACTGTTTGATGATGTTGGCTCTTATAACCATGGAGACACGCTTTACAACGGAGATATTCTTGTGACACGCACAAAAGGTCATACAGTGATTGTTGTAGGTGGTGCAAAGAAAAACAAAGGAAAGCATTATCCGAAGTACAAGGGAAACTCAAGCTCAATCGTTGAAGCATTAAAAGCGGTTGGGGAAGATGATGTGTCGAAAGAACATCGCGCGGAAATCGCAAAAAAGAACGGATTTTCCAATTTTAAGTTTACATCAGAGGAAAATTCAAAAATGCTTTCTCTTTTGAAAAAGGGAAAACTGAAAAAGTAATTCAAGGGCGGTAAGGGTCAAATCTTACCGTCTTTTTCTTATGTAGAAAGTTGGTGGATAAATGGAATTAGAGTCTCTTGAAATAAAAATCCAAGCACAGGCACAACAGGCAAGCGGTCAGATAGACGCGCTTGTGACAAGACTTGGGCGATTATCTTCCGCGCTTTCTGGACTTAGTACCGGAAATCTGAATAGTCTTTCCACAGGGGTAAACCGACTTGCATGGGCAATGACGGCAATGCGTGGAATTGATACACGGACTTTTTCTGCGGTTGCAAGAAATGTAAGCAAATTAGGCTCTATTAACAGCAGACAGATTAATGCTGCGGCTGGTTCTATGCGTCAGATTTCCAATGCAGTAAAAGGGCTTTCTGGAATGTCAGCATCTGTTAAGGGTCTGACCGACCTTGCATCTGCAATCAAACAGCTTGGCTACCAGAGTTCCACCAAGGCGATTGAAAATATCCCGAAACTTGCTACGGCAATGAGACAGCTTATGTCCGAACTGTCGAAAGCCCCTAGTGTAAGCCGGAATATTATTGACATGACAAACGCATTGGCAAAATTATCGCGTACAGGTGGAGCGGCAGGAACAGCGGCAAAAAGCATCACAAGCTCATTTAGCGGATTTAGTTCAAGTGCTTCTGCGGTAACAAAGAAGTCGTTTTCCCTTGCGTCTGCAATCGGAAAAGTGTATGCAACGTATTGGGCTTTATTTCGCGGATTTAGGCTACTTGGAGACGCCATTGACATATCATCCTCACTGACAGAGGTTGAGAACGTTGTAAGGCAGACATTCGGGCAGTATGAAAGCCTAATTAACAATTTCGCAAAAACATCAATTGAAAAATTTGGTATGTCTGAATTGTCCGCGAAACAGTTTGCAAGCCGTTTCCAAGCAATGGGAACTGCCCTTGATATTCCACAGAGAAAAATGGCAGATATGTCTATCAGATTGACAGAATTAACCGGAGATATGGCTTCATTCTATGATGTGAGTCAAGAAGATGTTGCCAAGAGTCTGCAATCTGTATTTTCCGGTACTACGGCACCTATGCGGCGTTATGGTATCGACTTGACACAGGCAACATTAAAGGAATGGGCGTTAAAGCAAGGGCTTGATGCGAACATTTCATCAATGACGCAGGCTCAAAAAGCCATGTTGCGTTATCAGTATGTGCTTGCGCATACAACCAATATTACCGGAGATTTCGCACGTACAGCAGATACGTGGCACAATCAGATAACCATGCTTAGAGAGAACTTCAAAGCACTTGGAGCGGTTGTTGGTGGTGGTTTAATCAATGCATTTAAGCCATTTATCAAGGTACTCAACGCAGTTCTGCAAAAGGTTATTTCTTTTGCGGAGATGGTAACAAATGCTTTAGGTTCTATTTTCGGATGGAAGTATGAAGCAAGCAAAGGAGCAGGAATCAGCGGTCTTGCCGATGATATTGGAAGTGCGTCTGACGGCATGGACGATTTAAGTAATGCCGCAGGAAGCGCAGGGAAAAACACAGGTGGTATCGCAAAGAATGCCAAGAAAGCAAAAAAAGAAATCCAACAGGCAACTCGTGCATTTGATGAATTAAAGGTTATTTCAAAGCAGAGCAAAGATAACACTTCCGGTTCTGGGAATAAAGGTTCTGGTTCTGGATCTGGTTCAGGTGCTGGTGGCGGCACCGGTGCTGATGGTGGATTAGTTCAGACAGACACCATCTTTAAGAAATTCAAAAGCAAAATCAAAGACCTTGAACAGTTGGGAGAGTCTATTTCCGGTGCGTTAATTAACGCAATGAAAAAAATTAAATGGAAAAAAGTGTATGCAAAAGCCGAAGGATTTGGAAGAGGATTGGCTCAATTCCTCAACGGGCTGTTTAAAGGGCAAAAAGGTACAACATTATTCGGAGAAACCGGAAAACTGATTGCCAATTCACTAAACACAGTGCTTCACGGATTAGATTCATTCGGCACAACGTTTAATTGGAAACAATTTGGAAATTCAATCGCAGACGGAATCAACAAGTTTTTCCAAAACTTTGACTTTGCATTATTGGCTAAAACTCTTAATTCGTGGGCGCAAGGTGCATTTGATGCAGTTACGACAGCATTAAGTAAAATTTCTTGGAAAGATGTATGGAAAGGCGTCAAGAAATTTTTAAGCAACTTAGACGTAAAAACAGTTGCAATTATTGTCGGTGCGCTGACAATCAAAAAAATCCTTGGATTGCATCTTGCAAAAACCGCACTTGATATAATCGGAACTTCCATTTCAAAATCAATAGCTGGTTCACTTGCATCAAGGCTTGGCGTTGAAATTGCGGCAAATGAGGGAATCTCGGCAGTATTGTCTACCGCTTTGTCAAAAAAAATAGGTGGGGCGTTTGCTACACTTGGAACAACTGTTTCAGCTGGTGTCAAAGCTTTATTCGGTAGCGGTGCGGCAGAGAGCGCACTTTCTTTTATCAGTCCAGTAGCAAAAGCTATAACCGGGATTGGATCTGTTGCAATTGGCGCGTTTACTGCAATATCAAACTTTGTGACCATGCTAAAGAACGGATTCAGTTGGCTTAATGAAGCACTTATGCTTGTCGGAGTTACGATTACGGCAGTCGGAGCGGTTATTTTAGGGGTAGCGGCAGCACCGGCAGCGATTACCGCAGGAATAGTAGCCGCTGTTGCAACGGCAACTGTAGTAGTCAAGGATCATTGGAAAGAAATAAAAGAAATTTTCTCAAAAGCCGGAGATTGGTTTAATACTAATGTGATTAAGCCAATAAGCGGATTTTTTGAGGGATTATGGAAATCCGTTTCCGGTTTTTTCTCTTCTTTATGGAAAGATATATCCGGTGTATGGAAAACAGTTTCTGGATGGTTCAATACTAATGTTATAAATCCTATTGTTTCATTTTTCCAAGGATTTTCGAAAAGAGTTGGTCAAATCTTTCAAGGATTGTGGATCATTGTCAAGGCTGTATGGATTGTTGTTTCTGATTGGTTTAAATCAAAGGTAATAGAGCCAATAAAGAAGAATTTTGAATTATTGAAATCTGCAGTATCAACCGCATTCAAGGTTCTATGGACAACTGTGAAATCGGTATGGGCGGTGGTTTCCGGTTGGTTTAAGGAGCATGTTACAACACCTATCAAGAATGCTTTTAGCTCAGCAAAAGAATCTATTCAGAAAGCTTTTAGCGCGGCAAAGACAGCGGTAACCGGTGTGTGGAATAGTGTTTCTAGTTGGTTTAAAGAACATGTAACCACCCCGATAAAAAATGCTTTCTCGAAGATGAAAGAAAGTGTAACTGAAATATTCAGCAAATTATGGAATAGCGTGAAAAGTGGTGTTGCCGGGGCAATGAACACCGTCATTTCAAGAATTGAAACAGCAATAAATTCATTGATCGGTGGAGTGAATACCGTTTTGAGAGGGTTCAACAGTGTTGTTTCTGCGGCGGCTAAAGTAGCAAAGGTAAAGTGGAGCGGAGTCGATCTTGTGCCGAAAGTGAGCCTACCTAAAGTAAAGGCTTATGCAACGGGCGGTTTTATGGATAAATATAGCATAGCAACAGTCGGAGAAAATGGGCTTCCGGAACTTATGGGAACGGTCGGAGGTAAGCCGGCGGTCGCAGGAAGCCAAGAAATTACTGGAATCAAAGATGCTATCAATTCAACATCTGCGCAAGAGGTTTCCTTATTGCGACAGCAAAATCAGTTATTGCAAGCTATTTTACAGAAAAATTTCGGAATTACTACAAGCGACATAGGAAAAGCTGCAAGGGATTATGGTAGAGAACATTACAATCGAACCGGAGACAATGTATATGTTTTTTAGTGACTTCTATAATAGAACGTGATATAATTCTAAATAAATCATATCACAAGAAAGGAGTCATTATGAGAAGCACAAAAAAATTATTAGTAGCGATGGGGTTGGCATTTGCCGTTTTGATTTCGGCTATGCCAATCCAAAATGCAGATGGGAAACAGATTGTTGCACAGGCGGCAACTATCAAATTAAGCAGAAAGACTCTTAATTTAAAAATTGGAGAATCCGCAACATTAAAGATAAGCGGAATAAGGAAAACTGCTAAATGGAGTAGTGGCAATAAATATGTTGCTTCTGTAAACAAGTCTGGAAAGGTTCTGGCGGTTGGAGAAGGAACAACGTACGTAAAAGCAAAAATTTCAAAGAAAACGCTTTCTTGCAAAGTTACCGTCACTTCTTCCTTTAATGCGAACAAGGTAAAGAAAAACATCTCAATTGAATACCAAGATAGTGGTCATGGAGTTGTTGCTATCTTGAAAAACAACAACAAGGTAAATGTTGATCTGGACGCAAAACTTGTATACTACAAAAACGGTAAAATGCTGGATAGCAAAAGTGATTGTAACAGAGCTTTTGAATCCGGTAAGGAATGTGTTCTTTATTTTGACGCACCGAGCGATTCTGATTATAACGATGTTTCTTATGATAACTATAAAATGTCGTTGAGTGTTGATGAAGCAACAAATGCTGTTTGTGATGTTCGCAATATAATGGTTCAATCGGACATTGGAGCAGATAATGTTACGGTTGAAGCTACAAACGATTCCGGAAAAGATTTTTCATTTGTGAAAATTTCTTGCGTAATGTATGATGCATCTGGCAACTTGATTAAATATGATTATCATTATGCAGAATGTGAAAAGAATGGAGACACCGATTATTTCTCGTTTAGTTTTCCGTACGATTCAAATTACGATACGATCTATCCGAGCAGTTATAAGATATATGTTGATGAAGCATATACATATACTTGGTTACAATAAAAATTGAAAGATAAATGATACTTAAGCCGTGGAAACACGGCTTATTTTAATTCCAAAATCGGATTGACACAAAATCAAAAATAGTCTATCCTTATTACTAAGGAAACAAACTTATCCGTGAAGATGCGGATTACTTACTCGAACGCCATACTGTACGAAAGAGGAAACCAATGTGATTTCACAAGAGGTTTCCTCTTTTTTATTCAGATAAAAATGTATGGAGGTAGACACGAATGAAAAAATCACAACTTATGCTTAAGATTCAAAATGGCATTGAGGTATTTGAGAATCCAATATTCGGACAGATCAGAATGGTCATGGTCGATGATGAACCATGGTTTGTTGGAAAGGATATATGCGAAGTATTTGGAGATACGAATTACAGAAGAAGCCTTTCAAATATTGATGATTCTGATAAGGGTGTGTCACAAATTGATACTCCCGGTGGAAAACAAAGAATGACGGTTGTTAATGAAAGCGGTTTGTATTCCTTGCTCTTTCAGATGCAACCACAGAAAGCAAAGGGTGTGTCACAAAACGACTCCCTTATAAACGAAAGAAAAGAAAAACTTCATAAGTTCAAACGTTGGGTAACATCCGAGGTACTCCCTACAATACGTAAAACAGGTGGGTATGTAAATAATGATGAATTATTTATTTCCACTTACCTGCCATATGCAGATGAAAACACTAAGCTGATATTTTCACAGACATTAAAAACTGTTAGAGAGCAGAATGAAACCATTAAAAGACAGCAGAAAGAAATCATCCATAAGGAAGATGTTATTATCGGACTTGTTGATGATATTGACTTGGCGACCAAGAGACAGCGGATAACGCAGATTGTCCGTTTTGGTGCCGATGGAAAGTATCAAGAACGCTATTCATTGCTTTATGGAGAATTTGAAAGGAAATATCACTGCAACCTTAAATCAAGGATGGAAGGGTGCACACTCAAACCGAAAGTAAGAAACAAGATGGATTATATCGACAGGGAAATGGGAATGATTCCGCAGTTGTACGAAATCGCTTGCAAACTTTTTGAAAACGATGTAGAAAAGCTGAAATCTGAATGGGAATCAGTAGTAGCTTAAAATTTAATCAAATGGATAGCATCTACCAAACGGTAGGTGCTATTTTTATACCCATTTTTAGGAGGTAAACGATGGGATATGGTGGATATTTAGTAAAGTTTGGCAATTATACCATACCGAACAGTTTAATAAAGCAGGACACGTTTAGTTCCTATGTGAACATGCAGGACAAAGACCCATGGACGGATGAAAACGGATATGAGCATCGTGATGCCGTGGAACTGAAAGCTTTAAAGGTCGAGTTTGAAACCAAAGCCATGCTGACTGAAAAGCAGTTTGATGATTTTTGGAAGAACATAGAAAAGAACTATACCAAGGCAAAGGAGCGCGGTGGATATATCACGGCATACGTGCCGGAGAAACGCGGATATGTGACACAGTACGGATATATTGCTGACATTCAGCCTACGTTCTATTCTGTGGCACATGGGAAGATAAAATATGACCCAATCAAATTTTCGTTTGTAGGTGGTGTGTATGATAAATAGTAGTTTGAAAGAAAAGTATTGGGATTCCTCGACAGATAAGCAGATGGTCATATCTGTTGTTGGAACGAATCAGAAGATAGACAATTCGATGCTTGAAATCGGTACGTTTGCGCTTGAAGAAAGTCTTTGTTCGGAGTCTGAATTAAAATTTGGAGCGTGCGAAGCGAATTGTGTAAAATTCACAGCAAGAAACACCGCAGGAAACATTATCGGAAAGACAATCTCTATCGAAGAAACGGTTGACGGAGATAGCGAAAATCCGATGCCATATGGATTTTTTAAGGTTGCATCCGATGTTCCTACGGCTGACCGAACAAAACGGCAGATTACGGCATATGACGCTATGTATGACATTATCAATACGGATGTAAAGTCTTGGTATGCAGGACTTAGCTTTCCAATGACACTTAAGCAGTTCCGCGATAGCTTCTTTGCACATCTTGGAATTGCACAAGTTGAAACAAGCCTTGTCAATGATTCTATGACGGTCAATAAGACGATTGTGGCCGCACAGACGGACGATTCAAGCGCGGTAACAGAAGAATCCGCTATCAGTGGGAAAACGGTTGTAACGGCAATCTGTGAGATTAACGGATGCTTTGGTAATATCAACCGAGAGGGAAAGTTTGAGTATGTCTTTCTGAAAGCAATCACAAGCGCACTTTATCCGGCAGAGGATTTATTTCCGGCAGACAATTTATTTCCGTCTGATGCAAATACAGAATCCATGACCGGGCATTATATCACGTTTGATTATGAGGATTTCCAGTCACAGGCAATTACACAGCTTGAAATCAAGACAAGTGAAGATAATGCCGGTGCTATTGTTGGAACTGCCGGAAACAACTATTCGATTACAGGAAACTTTCTTGTATCAGACAAGACCGGAGCAGAGCTGGAACAGATTGCAAATAACCTATTGCCGATTATGGCAAAAGCAGCATATACACCGATTAAAAGTTGCACCTGTGTCGGAAATCCATGTCTGACACTTGGGGAACCAATCCGATTCAATACCACGAGAGAGATTGTTGAAACGTATCTATTGCAACGCACTTTAACCGGAGTACAAAGCAAGAGAGATTCAATCTCGGCACAGGGAACGCAGACGCACTCTGCAAAGGTCAATTCTATCAGAGACACGATTGAAAGCGTGGAAAGACGTACCGGAAAGCTAGAGAGGAACGCAGACCATCTTCAATCCACGTATGAGGATTTAGAGGAACAGACAAATACCAAGTTTGAGCAGACCGCAAAAAGCATTTCTGCAGAAGTCAACCGCGCACAAAAAGCAGAGGGACAATTAGACGCATCATTGGAATTGAAACTTGGAAGAGATGAAAACGACCAAGTCGTTTCGATGATTAATGCAAGTGCCGACCAGATTACGCTTAGCGGAAACAGACTCATAGTCAACAGCAATAACTTCCAGCTTGATGGCGATGGCCGAGTGTCAATCGTTGATTCATTGAACTTTATTGCAACATCACAAGGAGATGACCTTGTAATTATTGGTCTCGATGCAAGAGGAAGGCCAATGCTGCAAAACATACGCATTGACCTAAACTCTGTAACAGATCAAGATGGAGTAGCCATAGGGGATCATGCAAGTACGGCAGATCATGCGACAACCGCAGACTCTGCAACAACTGCAGAAAGTGCAAGGCAGTGTATAATGGCATCAACCGCGCATTATTTGCAAGGTATTGGACTATCCGATTATGTACGAATTTCCGGCAATGGAAATCTTATTCCAAGTTCTAGTTCTGTGTATTGCGGAACTACAGAAAATCCGTTTGCCGGTGGGTATTCTTCCGGTGGTTGGAAAACAACGTCTGACCGCAGGAAGAAAAAAGATTTCCGAAAGCTGTTAGAGGATGATCGGTTTGAAAGATTTTTCGAGTTACTGCAACCTATGGAATATCGGCTCATAGAGAATGATAAGAAAATGCACATTGGATTTGTTGCACAGGATGTCGAACAGGCAATGACGGATTGTGACATATCTGAAAATGAGTTTTACGGACTGGAACATGCGGTATTCTCCGAAAAAGATTTTGAATCTAATGAGGAATGGGAAAAATTCTTAGAGCAGAATGGTGGCGCAAATGATATGTATACATTGTGCTATCAAGAGTTTATTGCGCTTAACACTGCCATGATACAGAAACTGCAGAACAGGTGTAACGATTTTGAACGCAGACTATCCGCATTAGAAAGGAAGTGATTAGATGGCATATCAGAAAATCTATAGCCGCGAATATTGGGAGAACCTTCCAAGCGAAAAGACCGCAATTAATCGAAATAGGCTGAACAACATAGAGGGCGGCATTGATGCAATCGACGATCGTGTGTGCGCACTCGACACCACGAAAGTTGACTTGACCAAAGCTAACGAACTTGTAAAGGAAATCCTTTGGGATGAATCCAACGGAACGCTGACGGTCGTTAAGATGAATGGTTCCAAGGCGGTCATTGATACCAAGTTGGAGAAGCTGGCAGTCAACTTCACATACAATCCGCAGACACAACAGCTGATTATTACACTTGATGATGGCACAACGCAGAATGTGGACTTATCATCTCTGATTACAGAGTATGAATTTCTCGATTCTGATACGATTGCATTCGAGATTACGGGTGGCAAGGTTAAGGCTATCGTTAAGAATGGTTCGATTACCGAGGATAAGTTGCAACCGAACTTTTTAGCGGATATTAAGGTGGAATCTGCCAAGGCTACAGCGTCTGCCAAAAGCGCAAAAGAGTCCGAAGCCAACGCGGCAAAATCCGCCACAGATGCCAAGGACAGCGCAGACCGAGTGCAGGAAATCGAAAACGAGATTAACAAGAAACTCACAATGACAGAATTTGATGTGAATGAGGATGGGGAGTTGATTTACACGGACAATTCTGCTTATAACTTTGTCGTTGACAATGACGGAAATTTAAATTGGGAGGTGGCTTAAATGGCTATAGCAGGAAGAGTGGCAATTGTGCCAAAGGGCGATTGGAGCGCAGATGCTACATATAAGAGATTGGATGCAGTGACTTATAACAACACATTGTATTTTGCGAAAAAGAATGTTCCGGCAGGAACGGCAACAAGCAATACGGAATACTGGTCTAAGTCTATCGTGGGCGGTGCTAGTGCGATTGCAACAACAGAGGATGCCGGAGTTGTAAAGCCGGACGGAAAAAGCATGAGCGTAGATGAGAGTGGAACGCTTAGCATTAACTTGGATGGCACCACAATTACATTGGACGAAGCGAAAAACGTCATAAAGTTGGCAGATACACTAAAAGAAAAAATCGGAAGCGCACTGCAACCGGAAAGTATCGTAAACAATCAGGTCACAACAGAAGCTGGATTCGCACTTGATGCGCGGCAGGCTAACCCGAATATAGACGGCACGCTGGCGAAAAAGGTAAGTGATTTAAACGGCAGTTTAAACGACTCGAATAATTTTAAGTTCAGAAAAATAATCAATAATTGGTCTTCAGCATCGCAAGTATCTGATGGGTGTGGAATATACAGAGTATTCACAATAGAAGATAATTTTTATAATTCAATGTCTAAACACGTAACGGCTTTCAAAAATGTTGGCGATTACTCACTTATTATATTTTCGTGGAATGGTTTAGAAACTTTAAATTATGGTATTGGGTTACTTGCAAGTCCACGAAGTACCACTTTTTGTTTGGTACAAGTTTGGGCTGGGGTTTTTAATTTATATGATATTTAATCTTTATTCTGCTGTTAGATATGTGAAACAAAATTATGATTACGGCAGAGTAAAACTTAGATCGAGGCAAATGCAATACCTGAAAACCGTAAAATTTGTTTTTTGCTTTCTGGGATATGGGATCGAATTAAAATGTTAATCCTACCATCCATATAAAAAACACCGGTATAACTCATTCCATCTTCATCTATTGCAGTAAAATACGTGTTAAATAATGGCAGTACAGAGCATTTCAATATGGTATTATCGGTATAGTTTTTTGCATTTGTAAAATCTATATCAATTTCGCCACTTAATAATATCCACCTTTTTTGTATCAGGCTACATCTGCTTCGGTCTGCTGTTACAAAATTATGGTCCACAATAGAAAGTGTTTTTATTTCGCACTCTTTTAAACTGCCGTTTAAATAAGTTTAGTAACCCATAAATTTACACATAGAAAGGAATAAAAATATGGACAAAATAATTTTGAAAAACAAAACAGAGTTCGAGATTGCTGAAGGAGCGAGTCTCGGCAATATTCAGATTCAGTCGAAAGACTTTGATGGAATCAAGTCAATCACAGATGCCTTCTCGGAAGAGAACATCTCAAAGGTCACATTTACACACAATGATCAGGCTTCTGGAGAGTATGAGAATCTTAAGTATGAAGGATTCTCATATATGCCGAACATGGGAGAGGATGGCGCAGAGGATGGTACATACACTGTGACCGTAAGTCTTCGCACAAAGACGGAGATGGAGAAAGCAATTGATGAGCTTAAAGCAGGGCATGAAGCAAATGCAGAAGCAATCCAAGAACTGGCAAGCATTGCCGCAGAAAGCGAGGTGTAGGATATGGTTAAGTTTTATGTGCGTAGAATCTTGGTAGACAAGAAAATGACGATTGATGAAGTGCCGATGCGTTGGCGCGCAAAAGTGCAAGAAGAGATTGAAAAACAGCTTTCCGCTTCTCTGCAATGACATTTTCTGTCGAAACTTGCGACCGAAAAATGTTGAAATCATGCATATTACAGTGATACTATGGACTTGTCCGAAAGGACACTTCAAGTTCTGGCATGGGTGGGGTTTGGCATGGCTCCGCCCATAATTGGGGATTGACTATGCCGAACACACGTTCTATAATATCTGTATCGCTACATAGGGCACATGATTGGGGGTTTTAGGTTGGGAAAAGAGTACTACAAAAATGAAATCATTAAACTTATTGAAAAATGCGAAAATTTGCATTGGTTAAAAACCATATATGCATACATAAGTAACTTATTAAAATAGGAAAAGAGCCAAGGGTCTGCGCATTGCCCTTGGCTCTTTTTTACTTTTTGTCTGAAATCATATCTACTAAATTTTCTAAGGCTGTCCAATCGCTTTCGCTTAATTTGCACAGTGCAGAAACAAGTCGATACTTAAAGTTTTCATCACCTAATCTTTGGATTTCTCCAAGCATTGCTGAAATCTGTTCGTCTTTTGATAATTCAACAAACATTTCTCCGTTTCCGGTGCGAAGCCAATCTTCATTGACATTAAACTCTTGACAAATCAATTTAACAGTTTGTTCTGATGGAGAATTTTCTCCGCTTTCCATTTTGCATACAGCAGATCGTGAGACTAAAATTTTTTCTGCAAATTCGGTTTGGCTTAATTTTGCTGATAACCGAACTTGCTTTATTCGCTCATTCATCCTTTACCCTCCTTTCACAATTATATTAACATTAAATGTTCATTAAGTCAACAAAAACTATTGACAATGTATATTTAATGTGCTATTGTATGTACATCAAATGAACAGAAAAGAGGTGAGAACATGAAGAAAATGACGTTCAGACAAAAGCGCGACTTACTCGATAAGTTTGAGCCGTTCATTATTGGCGGAGTTCAATTCATAAGTGCATTGGCTGGAGCTGCTGTCGGAATAGCTATCTGCTACTTTTTCTAAATGATATGTGGCGGTTGCCGTGATTATGGCAACGACAAATGGGATAAGGACTGTCTCTTATACACATCTCCGAGCCCACGAGACTAGCGCTCATCT
>ENA-UALE01000322-UALE01000322.1-human-gut-metagenome-genome-assembly--contig:-NODE-322-length-16639-cov-6.828570_pt1 | contig 16639 bp, 20 predicted proteins | sample MGYA00243697_ERZ654462 | MGnify/ENA primary metagenome ERZ654462 (study PRJEB26926, sample SAMN06164625) | human gut metagenome | biome: ENVO:00009003; feature: ENVO:2100002; material: ENVO:00002003... | reverse complement strand
CTACACCTCTCTATTCGTCGGCAGCGTCAGATGTGTATAAGAGACAGGTGTATTACTGTATAAAAACTGGGATACGGTAAAGGAAAAGGCAGGGCAACTCGGAGAGTGGATCTCCGCAAAGTTCTCCGCATTGAAAGATGCGGTCTGCAATGCGGTGGACGGTTTCAAAGATAAATTCCCGGTAGCCTTCGAATTTATCAAGGGTGTATTTGATGGATGGTGGACAACCGTCAAGGGAGTAATTGACGGAGTGAAACAGGTATTCCAGGGAATCATTGACTTCGTAGCCGGGGTATTTACCGGAGACTGGAGCAGGGCACTGGATGGACTGAAAAACATCTTCCTCGGAGCATTTAATGCGCTGAAATCGTTGGTACTCGCTCCTTTGAACGCACTGAAGGGTGTAGTAACCGGAGCATTTAATGCCATAGACACAGCCACAGGCGGAAAGCTGACGGCAATTAAAGAAAAAGCGTCCGAATGTTGGAACAATGTGAAGCAGACGGCAGGTACAGTATTACAGGCAGCCAAGGACACTGTAAGCGAAAAGCTGAACAACATGAAAACCGCATACGAGCAACACGGTGGCGGAATCAAGGGTGTAGCAGCCGCAGCGGTCGAGGGTGTCAAAGGATATTACACAGCCGGATACACATTCATAGACAATCTGACAGGCGGAAAGTTATCAGCCATCAAGGATAAGTTCACATCCAAGATGGGCGAGGTAAAGGCGAGCGTTTCGGAAGCATTCAACAATGTCAAAGACACAGCCGGAAACCTCATGGAAACAGCCAGAGCAAATGTAGGGGCAAAACTCGATGCCATGAAATCTGCGTATGACAGCGCAGGTGGAGGCATTAAGGGAGTGGTCGCAGGAGCAATGGCAGGAGTACAAAGCACCTTCTCCAGTGTGATGAGCACCGTGGATACATTGACGGGAGGAAAATTATCCTCCATTACAAGTGCATTCACAAACAAACTGAACGCAGCCCAAACAGCCGTCACGAATGTCCTTGGGAATATCAAGCAGGCATTCAGTGACAAACTGGAAGCAGCGAAAAGCGTGGTAACCGGAGCACTGGACAAAATCAAGGGAGCATTTAACTTCAAGTGGTCACTGCCGCACCTCAACCTCCCACACATCAGTGTAAGTGGAGGACAAGCACCATACGGTATCGCAGGAAAAGGCTCACTGCCTAAGTTCTCAATCGAATGGTACAAAAATGGTGGTATTATGACGCAGCCTACCGCATTCGGAATCAATCCGGAAAGCGGAAACTTAATGGCAGGCGGAGAAGCAGGACCAGAAGCAATCGTGCCTCTTTCCCAGTTATGGGAGAAAATGACGACCATCCTAAAAGGCATTCTCGCAGAGAGCCAGAACGGTGGCGCAGGCAACGCACTGTCGGCACTGGTGGATAAGGTCGGGGCAGCAATGCAGGGAAGCACGCAGACACCAATATCCGGTCTGCTCGACAGACTGAGTGGCGGTGGAAACGAACCGCAACCTGCGACAGCAAACGGAGCACCAATAAACTACGCACCAGTATATAACTTCAACGGCGCAGCACCTACGAAGGATGATCTGGTGGAAGCAGAGCGTATGTCACAAGCAGAATTCAATGAAATGATGGAGCAGTGGCAGCGTGACAACGACAGAAAGCGGTTCTAAGGAGGCGAGAGAATGGCAGGCACATACGAAACGGTGCAGGGCGACACATGGGATAAGATAGCGTACCAGGTCTACGGAGATGAGAAGTACGCAGGATACCTCATGGAGAACAACCGCCTGTTACTGGAATACCTGGTATTCCCGGGCGGGGTCACTCTCGCCACACCGGAACTGGCAGATGAGGTAGACGAAGATCTGCCAATATGGAGGGATTAAGCATGGACCCAAGGAAAGCAACCGCCTCCGTTTCATATAACGGAAAGCGGATCGATACCAAACTCGCAGAGTACCTCCAGTCATTCAGTTACACAGATGTTGCATCGGGAGAGAGCGACAGCCTCTCCCTCAACATCAATGACAGAGACAGGAAGTGGATCAAGTCATGGTTTCCAAGCAAGGGAGACACTATGGCGGCCACGATTATTATGAAAAACTGGAGCAAAGAGGGAGATACACAGAAATTAAGCTGCGGGTCTTTTGTGATTGATGATTTCAGTTTTTCTGGAACACCAGTCAAGCTGAAACTGGAAGCGTTGGCACTTCCGGCAGACAGCAGCTTCAAGGAAACACAGAGAACAAAAACATATGAGAAAACAACCTTGGAGAATATCGGACAGGAAGTCGCAAAGCGGGCGGGCATCAAACTGTACTATGAAGCACCAAGGATACCAATAGAAAAGGTGGAGCAGAGCGAGAAGGATGACTGCTCATTCTATAACGAGTTGGTAAAACTCTACGGCTTCGCCATGAAGATATATAAAAACAAAATCGTGGTGTTTAACGAAGCCACCTATGAGAAAAAGAAATCAGTGGCAACGCTGACGGAACAGAACATAGAACCGAACTGGTCATGGAACACAAAATTGTGCAGAACCTACACCGGGGCGAAATATGAGTACACCAACAATGATAAGAACCAGACGATAAAGGTCGAGGTCGGTGGCGGAAACAGGATACTGAAGGTCACGGATGCAGCGAGCAACGCATCGGAAGCAGAGCGCATTACACTGGCAAAAATCAATGAAGCCAACAAGGGCGACACAACCATGTCGGTAACAATGACCAGAGCCAACAGGAAGATCATAGCGACCTCCTGCGTGACCATAAAAGGCTTCGGAAAATTGGACGGCAAGTACTATGTGGAAAAGGTCACATGGGATATCGGAAGCGGATGTAAGCAGAAACTCGACCTTCGGAGAGTGGCGGATCGCTTCACGGATGCCAAATCATTTACCAAGGCTGTGGCAAAGAAGTCAAAGACGGAGACAAAGTCCTCCACAGCGACTACCACGGCAACGAAGTCCACAGGAACGCAGACACCGGTAAAGGGCGGAAAGTACACACTGACCACTACGAAAAAGGGTTACTACACCGCAGCCGAAGCACTGGCAGGCAAGGTAACTGGAGGACACCCGACAGGTACAAGACGACCTGGAACATATACGATATTCAACATTTCACAGGGTATGCTGAATCTAACGACCAAGGCAGGAGTGCCGGGGTCATGGATAAACCCAAACTAAGGAGGTGGAGAGCATGGCAGCAGCGACAATCAGACTGGGGAAGATATCCTCAATCAATTACACAGCAGGGAAAGCCAGAGTGGTGTATGAGGACAGAGACGACTCCGTGACAAGCGAGCTTCCATTCCTCGCCCTGCAGTACAACATACCAAAGGTAGACGACCTCGTGGTCGTGGCTTGCTTTTCCAACGGCACGGTGTCCGGGGTCATACTCGGACCGGTGTATAATTCAGCGAACACACCACATGAGGGTGGCGCAGGCATCTTCCGGCAGGAGATGAGCAACAATGTGAATGAAGCAGTCATGTCCTATTCAGAAAAGAAGCAGACAATAATCCTGCGTGCCCCGAAGATAGAATTCGAAGGGTACGGATACGAGGACAAGCCGTATGTGACACTGGAACAGATAAACGATGCGTTCTCGGACATTGATGATAACAAGACCGGGATATCCAACCTGCAGGATGACACAGCCAAGACAAAAGGAAAGCCGTCCCTGCAGGCACAGTTGGACGCATTGGAAAAAAGAGTAAAGGCACTGGGAGGTTGATGGGATGGGAAGAATAGGAAACTTTGGAAAACTGATCGTCTTTGAAACGAGCGACAGCAGAATCCTCAACTTCACAGACTACCAGAGAACCATATCAGCAAACTGGGCGAAGCATGAGCGCATCGGGAAAAAGCCGCAGTCAGAATTCCTCAACCCAGAACTGATGACCGTACAATTCAAGGTTGTACTGAACGCTCAGCACGGAGTGAAGCCGTGGAAAACATTCCACGAAATCACAAAAGCAGTGCAGCAGGGAAGGGTGGAGAAACTGGTCATCGGAAACCATGCCGTAGGCTCGCATAAGTGGAAGATCATGCAGGCAACCCAGTCAAACCTTGTTGTTATGGGTACTGGGGAAATCCAGAAGATGGATGTCAATCTTTCATTGGAAGAATATCTGTAGGGAGGGCAGCGGAATGACAATAGATTTAAAACACATAACCGTAGCCTTTGACTACACAAGCGGAGACATCGCAGATATTAAAAGATGTCTGGAATGCTTATACCAGACGGCAGAGGGAACGTGTCCGCTCGACCGGGAATTCGGTCTGAATACGGACTTTGTAGGAATGCCGATGGATGTGGCAAAGAGCCAGTTCGCAGTGGAGATCATCGACAAGACGGACCGGTACGAGCCAAGGGCAACAGTAAAAGATATCAACTTCTCATTCAATGAGGATGGGCAGTTGCAGGCGGAGGTGGTAATAACAAATGTCTGACACAATCCAAAGCGTAAAAGACCTCCCAGAGGTGTCGTTTATTGACAATGACACACTGGAAGCGATGAAAACAAGAATGGTGGCAAACTTTGAGAGCGAATGGAAGCGCATCACAGGACAGGAGATAACACTCTCTCCTTCAGATCCGAACCGCATCATGCTATATGCCATCGCACTGGAATTATACCAGGACGAACAGTACATAGACAGAGCCGGAAAGCAGGACTTAATCAAATACTCCTACGGCGAATTCCTCGACAACCTCGGAGCAGGCAGGGGAGTAACCAGAAAGCAGCCATCCCCTGCGGAAACAACACTGAGGTTCACTCTTTCAGAGAAGCGGCCTGCAGCCGTAGGCATACCGGAAGGAACAAAGGTCACGGACGGCAACCTCAACTACTTCGCCACAGTAGGATACGAGGAAATCCCCGCAGGGGAAACCTATGTAGATGTGAGGGCACTCTGCACCGAGAACGGAGTGGACGGAAACGAACTGCTGCCGGGGCAGGTCAATGTACTGGTTGATTTGATACCGTATGTGGAGAGCGTAAGCAACACGACCAAGACAAGCGGTGGAGCAGACCTCGAATCAGACGAGAGCCTTGCAGAGAGGATATTCCTCGCACCAAGCGGATACAGTGTCGCAGGACCGGACGATGCATACAAATACTGGACAAAGACCTACAGCCAGACCATCGGAGATGTAAAGGTAACCAGTCCGAACCCGGTAGAGGTAGAAATCCGTTTCATTATGACGGACGGAGAACTCCCGACAAAGACTGTCATAGACGGAGTGGCAGCATACCTGCAGGATGAAAACATCCGCCCGCTTACCGACAAGGTAACCGTGCTCGCACCGGAGACGGTCAAATTCAACATTGCATTCACATACTATGTAAATTTGAGTGACCAGTCCAAGGCAGGAACTATACAGGCGGAGGTGGCACAGGCGGTGGCTGACTACATCGAATGGCAGACCAGAACCATCGGCAGAGATATCAACCCTTCAGAACTCATGAAACGGATCGTGGCAGCCGGAGCAAAGAGGGCGGAGATAACCTCTCCGGTATTTACGACCGTGCCGGATACCAGTGTCGCAAGGATAGGAATGCAGACCGTGACATACGGAGGTGTTGAGAATGATTAGTTTATATGACGGACAGATCACAGACCTCCTGCCATGGAAGATAGCACAGAGCACTGAGGTGCGCTGCATATCCTACGCAGTGCAGCAGGAACACCAGAGGATGCTCCGGCTGGCAGCGCATACCAGAACTATGGCAGTCATTGATGAACTGCCGGAGCGGATACTGGATGTACTGGCGGTGGAACTAAGGACACCATACTACCAGGAGAGCATGAATCTGGAAACCAAACGCAACATCATAAAGAGGACGCTCCTGTGGCACACCAAGGCAGGAACTCCGAGTGCGGTATCAGAACTGATAGAGATTGTATTCGGGGAAGGCAGGACAGAGGAATGGTTCGATTACACCGAGGGTCCATACACCCCCGGAACATTCGACATCATAACCAATGCCAGAATGACAGAGGAAATGGCAAATTACTTCCTCTCCATCATTCAGAGAGTAAAGAACACTCGCTCCCATATCCGCAGGATACTGGTGGAGCGAGAAATGGAGATGCATGAGACAGTGGCATCCGGGGTGGTCAGCAGTCCGAAAGAACAGGTGCTGAACCACCACCAGACCACAAACGATTACACCATGCAGGAGACGGCTGCATCAGCCGTAACCTCCGCACCGTCCAGAACGGTAACAAACCACCCGGAAGGACGCACCGGAGATATCGGCATGGAAGGGAACGCTGCAGCAGGTGCAGTAAGTTCCCCGCATGAGACTATCGGGAATAATGTCAACCCACGCACAGGCACGCTGTCGGGCGGTGTGAGCGGTTTTGCAGCGATAGTGGTAAGAAACACCAAGACCACAATTCTAAACGGAGCACAGCGAACACAGGCAAGCGTACACGGCACTGTGCCGAGGGTGGCAGTGGGAATGGCATCACATTCCAAAATAACAACATAAAGGAGGAACAACGATGGCAGGAGTATTCAAAGAAGCAGTGCTGACAGCCAAAGGAATCGCCCTGCTCGCCAAGGCACAGGCAGGAAGATGCACAATCAAACTGACCAAGGCCGCAACCGGAGACGGATCATATTCAGATGGCGAAGCACTCACAAACAGAACTGCTCTCAAATCCAAGAAGCAGGAGTTCGCACTGATTACAGTGACGACCCAGAACCAGTCCAATGTATATGTGAAATTTATCATCACAAACAAGCAGGACACCGGAAACCTTAAGAATGGCTACTACGTGAAAGAGGTCGGCATTTATGCACAGGACCCGGACGAGGGGGAAATCCTCTACGCACTGGCAGTCGGAGTCGCAAACCAGTGGGATTATATGCCCGCTTACAACGACCTCCTCCCGTCCACGATTACCATGGACTTCTTAACCGAGGTCGCCAACGCAACAGATGTAACTATCGTAACACCAAACAGTATGTACCTTTACGACCAGACCACTGGGGATAAGTATGTGCTTGGTGTGGATAAAGGACTTTTATACTACGAGGAGGTAGAGGAATAATGGGAAAGACATACATCGCAGACAAGGAAACCCTCGACAAGTGCTATGCGATTTTATCCGCAGACGGAATCTATGGCTTTATTGAGCACATGGATGTTTTAAGTCCGACAGCACGAATCGAATACATCGGACAGAACAAAGACTTCACTCCGATTTCACTCAACAAGGACACCGGAACAATGACACTCAACAGTTGGGCGGACTTCCCGATCATCGTGGCAAATAAGCCGTGGATGGTAAGGGCAGACGGAACACCGGACTACAGACTGGATGAGAACGACTACACCAAGAAAGAGGACGGCACTGCTTCGGATGTTTCCAACACAAGCTATAACGGCGGAGCGTTCTCGTGGCTTGCCAAGATTTACAAGCAGGAGTATATGCTCGGCAATGACCGTGTCGTTAAATTCTCCATGAGGGAAAGAGACGGATTCGAGCCTGTCGGATTTAAAGACCCGAGCAACAATGTACTGGAGGGTGTATGGATTCCGATGTTTTACGGTTCAATCCTCGGAGCAGATACCTCCACACCAAAGATGGTGTCTCTGGCAGGATTGCAGCCTTGCTACAATAACACCACGGACAAAGAGCATACCGCAATTGCAAACTTCTCAAGCCGTGCAGCATTCCTCGGTGGCGGAATTGTTCAGACAATCACTGACCTTCTGATCATGTTCGCAAAGAGCACGAACTCACAGGAAGCATACGGCTATGGAAATTCAAGCGGATACGATGCGAGCCTTGCGCCGACCAACGGAGTGAAGCAGAATGCAGTCGTAGGTGGCGGACAGTTCTACGGAACCAAGGATGCGAAGTCACTCAACAAGATCTTCCACTCCATCGTCCTTGGAACATATCAGCAGTGGATGCGTGACCCGTACACATTGCTCGTGAACGGCAGATACAAGGTCAGCAAGAACTACACCTACGATGTGACCGGAGCGAAGTACCAGGATACAGGCATCAGCCTTCCGAAGATGTTCGAGAGTGATGGAAGCACACAGAAATACGGTATTTTCTATCCGCACAAGTATCAGACCGTTCCCGGCTTCGGAGCAGTTCCGGTTCATCCGTGCAAGGGAAGCACATCCACTGGCGGCTGTGACGGATTATGGCAGAATGTCGAGATTGTGGCGGTCGCCCTTCGGTTCGGTACTTGCGGCGGCGGTACGAATGATGGTTTGCGCTGCTTGTGTGTGGACTACGCTGCCGGGGCTGCCGACTGGAACGTCGGGGCCGCCGTCCTTCTTTTACCACCTGTCGGGGTCGCAGCGTAAGCAAGACACCGTGATAGGGGGTCTGGGGGTCTGCGTTAGCAGAATTCCCCCAGTGGAACAAAATCGGATTTTAATAGCGTAAGGAAGAATAACAGGGGCGCAGGACTGCGTCACCTCGGGCGGTCGCCCTTCGGTTCGGTAATTGCAACAACGGTACGAATGATGGTTTGCGCTACTTGAATGTGAACAACACTGCCGGGAATGCCAACTGGAACATCGGGGCCGCCTTATTCTATCTTAAACGGAATAACAACCCAAAGCAGTCCTGCTTCCTACACCGCTGACCTTTGAAACAAGGTTTACTCACCATTACTGGGAAGATGAGTGGAAATGAGTCCGACACAGGACGCACGGTAAAGCGGTCGCACCTGCCGTGCGTAGGAGATAGAAGAAAAAATATCTTATAGGAGTACTCAGCAGAATGCGAAAAACACACACAGAAATCCATCTGCGTAATGAACCGAAACACGGTCACAAAGAGTACAAATATCTGTATCAACAAATGCTGAAGGATGATGTCATTCGGAAAGCATATAAGAAATTACGCAAAGGAAAAACCAAGAGAAAAGAGATCCAGTACATAGACGCACACCTCGATAATGAGGTGCAGAAAATGTACGACATGATCCTAAACACAAAGCCGGAGGGAGTGGACGTCCCACACCCGGAACTGGCATACAAACCAAAGAAAAGAACCCCGAAGATCATCTTCGAACATGGGAAAAGACGAAAAATTTATATGCCGGAAATTCATGAACAATGGCTGCACCACATCATCGTTCTGGTATTAGAGCCAATCATCACAGCCACAGCCTATCCATACTCCTGCGGTTCGTTCCCAAAGCGTGGAGCACACTACGGAAAGAGACAGATAGAGCGGTGGCTTTTGCATGACCCGAAGGGAACACGGTGCTTCGCAAAGATGGATATCCGGCACTTTTATGATAGTATCCGGCTGAAAATTCTGATGAAGGAACTGGCAATCCGAATCAAGGATGACTGGTTTTTATACATCATCGGATTATGCCTACAGGGATTTAATAAAGGAATCCCTCTCGGATTTTACATCAGCCAGTGGTTGGCAAATTACCTCTTAGAACCACTCGACCGACTGATCACAGAGGTGCTCGGTCTGCCAAAGCTACAAAGGTACATGGACGATATCGTCATATTCGCAAGCAGCAAGAAAGTCCTCCAGAGAGCCATCGTGGAGATAAGGAAGATGCTCGGTCAGCGTTTCAGATTAAAGCTGAAGCACAACTACCAGGTATGCAAATTCTACTACGAGAAGGGCAAGCGGAAGATAGGTAGGGCACTGGATTTCATGGGTTTTATATTTTACAGAACCAAGACGCTGATCAGAAAGAACATCATGCTATCCGCAACACGGTTGGCAAAGAAGATGGAGAGGTCAAAGGAAGCGAACCGTGGATACTTTCACAGACACATCGAAGCCATGCTGTCGTACATGGGATGGTTTACCTGCACGGACACATATGACTGTTACCAGAGCAGGATAAAACCTTATATCCATGTGGGCCGGCTTAAGAAAATAATATCAAAAATCAAAAGGAGGCAGAACCATGAAGGAATGGACCAAGGAAAGATGCTCCGAGGAGCCGCAGGAGCTGCAGCTTGTGGCTGACGGCATCTACATCCAGAGAAAGAACATCAAGAAAGTGCAGCACGAAGCAACCGAGGGCATGGAAGCCTACACCGACTGGGAGTGCGATAGCAGGGAAATCACTGTATCGGAATACCAGATGTTGGAATCCATTAAGCAGATCAATACCGACAAGGCGATTGATGATTACACCGCACAGCTTATCGAGGAGGGATTGTTATAATGAGAGTATTAATCGACAGTCTGAAAAGACTTTATGCCGCAGGCAGGCTGACAAAGGAACAGATCGCGGTCAGAGTGGAGAAGGGAACTATTGATGAAGCAGAGTACGAGGAAATCACAGGCGAGAAGTACAAGGCAGAAACCAAGGCAAAATAACTTCCAATGTACCCACGCACATGGGAGCAGGTACTGCCATAAGCACATGAAAGAATGTGACCTCGACTGCAAGGAAAGCGGCACCTGTGCCCACTGCACAAATTACCACATACCGATGACGCAGTACCCATGCAAGCGGTGTGAGAAATTAAATCAGAATTAAGGACCGTCCGGACAGGGCGGTCTTTTTAGAGAGGAGGTGCAGCGCATGGATGTGACAGCAATCATCGTGGCAGCGAGTATCCCATCGGCACTGACTGGCTTCTTTTTCTGGCTCATCGAGCAGAGCATACAGAAGCGTGCCGACAAGGAAAAAGCAGAGCGGGAAGAACGGCAGAAGGAAGTAGATGCCAGAGAGCAGATCCGAGAGAAGAATGAACTCTGCATCATCAACTGCGTCAATGCATCCCTGGCACTCGGAGAAGCGACAGCCAGAGCGGTGCAGAGAATCCCGGACGCACACTGCAATGGGGATATGCACGCAGCACTCGACTACGCTCAGAAGGTCAAACATGAACAGAAGGACTTTCTGAACGAACAGGCACTAAAACAAATTGTATAACAGGAGGACAAAGCAATGAAGAAAATCGACTGGGTAAGAAAACTCACAAGCAGAAAACTGTGGACGGCAGTGGCATCATTCGTCTCAATGATGATCCTCGCCACAGGCGGAACAGACAACACGGCAACGCAGGTAACTGCACTCATCATGGCAGGAGCGTCCGTGGTGGCTTACATCATCGGGGAAGGCTTGACCGACTCCGCCAACATCGGTGCTTCGGATGATGCCGAGGAACAGTAACAGGAAACATACGCAGCAGGGCGGCCAGTAGGCTGCCCTATTTTATTACAGAAAGTGAGGAAACAGATATGACAATCAAAGGTATGGACATTTCATATTGGCAGGGCAATGTAGACTTTGCCAGAGTAGCAGCAGACGGCATCAAGTTCGCAATCCTTCGTGAAGGATACGCACAGACGGTAGACGCAAAGTTCCGCCAGTATGTGGAAGGCTGCAGAAAGAACGGCATCGAAATCAAGGGAGTATATCATTTCAGTTATGCGATCAACGCAGAGCAGGCAGCGCAGGAGGCGGCATTCTGCATCAAGCAGATGGAGCAGGCAGGTCTCGGAAAAGATGTGATTGTATTCTACGATTTTGAGTACGACACTGTAAAGAAAGCCAAGGCAAAGGGAGTAACCCTCGGAAAGAATGAGTGCATCGCATTTACAAAGGCATTCTGCGAGTATGTGGAAAGCCATGGATACAAGGCAGGTGTTTATTCCAACATCGACTACCACAGAAATATGTATTCGGACGAAGTGCTCTCCAAGTATGTGTACTGGCTCGCAGATTACACAGGATCTCCGGACTATGACTGCGCATTCCACCAGTACACCAGTTCCGGAACAGTAAGCGGCATCGATGGCAAGGTAGATATGGATTACTACTACGGAGAGGAAATCAAAGAGAACCAGGGCGAGAAGAAATCCGTCACTGAGGTGGCAAAGGAAGTGCTCGCAGGAGACTGGGGAAACGGAGATGACCGCAAGAATAGACTGGCTGCTGCCGGATATGACTACGCAACGGTGCAGGCAGAAGTGAACCGCCTTGCAGGAGCAACCTCCGCACCGAAAAAGAGCGTGGCAGAAATCGCCAAGGAAGTCATTGCAGGACAGTGGGGAAATGGCGATGACAGAAAGAACCGCATCAAGGCAGCAGGATATGACTACGATACAGTCCAGAAAGAGGTCAATGCACAGCTTGGAGTAAAACCGCAGAAAAGCGTTACTGAGGTAGCCAAGGAAGTGATCGCAGGTAAGTGGGGCAACGGCGAAACCAGAAAGCAGAAGCTGAAGGCAGCCGGATACGACTACGCAGCCGTGCAGAAGAAGGTCAATGAACTTCTGTAATTGGCGATTGACTTATAAAAAGAGTGGAGGTATGATGTGCCGCAGAGGGGGTTCTAAAGGGGGTAAGCACCCGGACGATGTGACCGACATAAATGTCGGGAACACCGCAACGCAGAACCCAGAGCGTGGCGCACCGTGACAGCCAGAATAAGACGAAAAGCAACCCAGTGGAACAAACACCCACTGGGTCTTTTTTATTGCCTAAATGGGGCAGATTTGAAAGCCAAAGAAAAAGCAGGGGCAATGATTACCCCTGCGGAAAGATAAAGATTTTATAGACCTGCTCCGGGGTAAGAGAATATCTCCGGGCAATGAGACGGATATACTTCAGAGCAAACTCGCCACGACCATTCCAGATGGTGGAGAAGTTCGGAACGGACATACCAATGGCCGCAGCCAAGTCCTTGTTTTTATCTCCGTGAGCACGCATGATCGGCTCAAGCAGTTCTTTATTCATGAGACAACACCTCCCTGCAGGAGAACCTGCTGACATTGTCAGAGCAGGAATCCGAAATCACAAGGCGAACCAGAACATCGCCAAACTTGTCAGTAATATCGAGCACACGAACACCAGTCCCTATGCCGACCTTGCCGGAATCAGAGAACCGACATCTATCATCAACCGCCCACTCGTCCACGGTAACACCGAGGTCGGTGCGGCACTTATCAATATAAATCATTTTATCAGATCCTTTCAGATTTTATCGCCGGAGTTTTACCGCCGGAAATTTATCGCCGTTTTTCAAAAAGGAACAATAAGCCATGTCGCCCATCGGTCTCGCCCGACTGGAGAGAGCGTCCAGTGTTACGGTACACCAGATAAGACCTCGTGCTCGGCTACACATCACCTAACCCTTTCTCTGCAACGCAGGAAACAAAATCAACGAGTTGCGATAGGCAATCGGTAAAAACCAATAACTCCTCCTACCTTTAAGGCTTTCACATTAAAAACCAGGCAAACTTGTCAGACATCACTCAGACATGGCATTGTCCTTTGCTCCCCTCACGCTTCCGCCTTCTGGACTTGGGACCAGACATCGGTGGGTTAGAGCCGGAGCAGATGCACTGCCCCGGACGGACCGGCTACATTCTGGAAAGCAGGAGAAGCAGACCAGAAACCACGATAAGCAACTCCGCTATCCGAAAAGCCAGAACCGAAACTGAAACACATAACCGTTTCATTGACAAGACCTCCAATCGTGTGGTATATTTTGAGAAGCAAGGGAGAGAGGTGGACCCCTCCCCCAAGCCATCATCATAAGATGATGAATCGGATAACCGCTACGAGCGTTCCGATTTCCAATGCAAGCTGAGTAAGGGCTCGAACAACTTTACTCAGCTTATTTATTTTAGAAACCAAATCATCCAAATTCATCGGATGCACCTCCTTTCCTTTAGGTTGTCTGTATATTACCTTGGGTTGCGGAGGTATTCAAGTCTTTTATAACCCATAAATTCAACAAAAATATAACCATAAAAGCACCACTTCTTTGTTGGTATCTTATCCTTATTTATAAGTGTTTTGTTATTGAAATTTATAACTTTAACACCGATAATAGTAGAAAGAGACAAGGAGGTGCTGCCATGCGCAGATTTAAACAGTTATCCAGAGCCGACAGGCTGAAATTAGAAGCACTGCTGAAAGCAGGACACGGCAAACAGGAAATCGCTGACCAGATAGGAGTCCATGTCAGCACCATATACCGTGAGATAAAGAGAGGAACATACACACATACCAATTCAGATCTGACAGAGGAAGAACGGTACTCCCCAGACATCGCAGAGGATAGGTATCAACAGAACCTGCGAGATAAGGGTCCAGACCTTAAGATAGGCAAAGACCACAGACTGGCAGAGTACATAGAAACAAAGATAGCAGAGGACGGATACTCGCCCGGAGCAGTCCTCGGAGAAATTAAAGCCAAGGGGTTGGAGTTTGAAACAGAGATTAGCAAGCCGACCCTTTACAGTTACATCGACAAGGGGATATTCCTCACAATCACAAATAAGGAACTCCCAGTAAAAGGCAGACGGAAAAAGAAGAATAAGAAAGTCCGCAGGCAGGCGAGAGCCAACGCAGGTACAAGCATAGAGAAGCGGCCAGAGGACATCGACACCAGAGAGGAATTCGGACACTGGGAGATGGACACAGTGGTAGGCAAGAGAGGGGAAAGTAAACACAGCCTTCTGGTACTGACAGAGAGAAAGACCAGGAACGAACTCATATACCTTTTATATGAGCACACGACTGAGCAGGTCTGCAAGCGACTGGATCAGTTAGAAGCGGAATGGGGAGAGCGATTCGGGCAGGTGTTCAAGACCATAACCGTGGACAATGGCTCGGAGTTCGCTGACTGGGAGGGAATGCAGCAGTCGGCAGCAGATGAGTCCGAAAAGAGAGTGACCGTGTTCTACTGCCACCCATACTGCTCCTTTGAGCGTGGCAGCAACGAAAACCAGAACCGACTGGTGCGCAGGAAGATACCAAAGGGAGAGAACTTCGATGACCGGACAGAGGACGATATCCAGAGGGTAGAGGACTGGATCAACGACTACCCAAGGGAGATGTTCGGATGGAAAACCTCCGGCGAACTGTTTCAGAAAGAACTGGCGAGACTGGCATAAAAAGAGTAGAATAAGCAGAGAGCAAAACGAAAAGAGGGGCAGTCTGTGCAAATTTGCCAACAAAACGCAAACATAGTTGTGCAAAATGATGAAATGATGTTTCGCAAGTAAAGTTTTGCATTTATTGCTTGACTTTTCATGGGATTAAAGTAATATCTATAAATAATGTAGATGCTACTGTTGATGTAATTATTATTAATTCTGATCCGTCCAACTATGAGATAATATATAAGCGAATTACGAAAGATATAACTGTTCCAGTGTATTATGCAGATGGAAGATTAGCTTGTTTGTCAGATGAAGATACAAGTTATGGGCAGAATGAGTATTGGGAGAGTTCATATAAAGAGTTAAAAGATAAAATAGACAGAGCAGATACTGTTTCGTTCGATATATTTGATACATTGATAATGAGGAAAATTTTTTCACCAGAGGATGTATTCAGATTATTAGGAGAAAAAGTCAGAACAGAATTAAAATTAAATTGTGAGATTGCCGGTATAAGAGCACAAGCTGCTGCACAATGTGGTTCTAATGCAACTATTAATGAAATATATAAACAGATAAGGAAAAGTACTAACCTTACAGATGATGATATAGTTGGTATTATGCAGTTAGAGAAAGATACAGACATAGATTTGTGCATTGCAAGGAGAGATATTGCAGATTTATATGAGTATTGTCTTACATGTGGAAAAGAAGTGTATTTTATAAGTGACATGTATTATACATTACAGGATATTAAGTGCATATTAGATAAATGCGGAGTTACGATACCGGATGATGAACATATATGGATATCATGTGAGAAAAAATCTGATAAAGTATCAGGTTCTATATGGAAAGAATATTCTGAATTGGTTGGCAAGGATGTCAAGTGTTTGCATATAGGCGACAATAAAACAGGGGATGTAGAAAATCCTGCAAAATATGGAATAGATTCATATTATGTTATGAGTGCTAAAGATATGCTTAAGAATTCCTCTATATCAGAATTGACATCATATGTTAACACAGTATCAGATAGTATATGTCTTGGATTAGTAGCTGCCAAGCTGTTTAATAGTCCATTTGCATTATGCAGTACGAATGGTAAAGTATCATACGATGACAGTGAGATTTATGGATATTGTGTCTATGGCTCATTACTTGAAAAGTTTCTTATATGGTTGTATTACAATTCAAGAAAGGATGGAATTGATAAGTTATTATTCTTTGCAAGAGATGGCTATTTTCTTGAGAAAGATTATAAAATTGTATCACAATTATTAGATGCTGGATACAAGCAGGACTGGTGTTATCTTCCAATATCAAGAAGACTCATATATATGGCAAATATGGAGAGTGAAGATGATTTGAAGAGAGTTGTAGCTTTTCCTTATGTAGGAACATTTGCTGATTATATGAAATCCAGATTTGAGATAACAGTTACAGATGCAACATCTGAATATAATGACAAGCAGATTAATGCAGTAGGAGACAGCCAGAATATATTGAAGTGGATTCAGCCATATAAAGATAAAATAATGGAACAGGCTAAGAGAGAAAGAGAAAATTATCTTGATTATCTTAAATCTGATGGTGATATGCAAGCGAAGTTATCTTATGGAACAGTTGATTTAGGATATTATGGTACCAACCAGTATTATCTGCAGCGATTAACTGGTATTAAAACTAAAGGATATTGTTTTTATGCTGTCTCTTATACACATCTGACGCTGCCGACGAATAGAGAGGTGTAGAT
>ENA-UALE01000317-UALE01000317.1-human-gut-metagenome-genome-assembly--contig:-NODE-317-length-16713-cov-9.777464_pt1 | contig 16713 bp, 10 predicted proteins | sample MGYA00243697_ERZ654462 | MGnify/ENA primary metagenome ERZ654462 (study PRJEB26926, sample SAMN06164625) | human gut metagenome | biome: ENVO:00009003; feature: ENVO:2100002; material: ENVO:00002003... | reverse complement strand
ATCCCACAGCGGCGGCAATTTCCGAAATAGATTTATCTTCCTGCAACAGCATATTTGATGCCGACTTCATACGGTATTCTTTCATGTAAGAAGCGATGGGCATTTTATTGTTATTTTGAAAAGCTGCGAGGCGTTTCAGGAAGAGCAAACTGTTGAAGTCAAAAAGTGGCTGGGAGCGTTATATTTAATTCACTTTGGCAGGGTGATATGACTGTATGGATCAAGGTTGGTTGCAACTTCTGACTTTTATAGCCGTAATCCTTTAATATCTTTAATGCGTGATAAGATCATATTGCAACTGCAGCTGATAATGCCAGGCAGTGTATCAATGACATTGTGCAGGAAGTATTCCATTTCATCACCTGATGAAGCAACGGCATGTACATGAAGCCTGTCTCTTCCTGTGACACGGTAAATCTGTGTGACTGTATCATTTTTGTATAATATATCTGTCACCTGCGCCAGGTACTCCGGTTTTGTTTCAATTTCAAAATAGCATGATACAGCCCCACTGATTTTTTGCGGATTAATAATTGTTGTATATTCTTCGATTACGCCTCTTTTCTCCAAAGCCTGGATACGGGCTTTTACTGCCACTCTGGAAATACCGGTTTCTTCACCGATATCAGAGTAAGAGATACGTGCGTTTTCTATAAGCAGCCGGATAATCTTCTGATCCAGCTCATCTAAACCGTCCAGGTACATAAGTTCCCTCCTGTAAAATAATATAAAATAATATCCATCTGATAGCAGCTTTTTTCAATATCAAATATCATATCATTTATATTACTAAAAGTAAACAGCAGCTTGACTTATTTGTTGTAACTACATATAATTGTTGCGTAACGAAATCTTAAACTTACATTTTGAAAATACAATCGTGATTTCGGATAAAAAGCAGGAATTGATGGAGGAAAATGAGAATGTCAAAAGATGAATATTTAATCACAGATGCCCCTCTTAAAGCACTGACTGTTTTTGCAATGCCTATGATTCTGGGCAGCTTCTTTCAACAAGTATATAATATGGCTGATTCCATTATCGTCGGTCAGTTTGTGGGATCCTCTGCACTTGCGGCAGTTGGAGCCTGTGCCGCTTTGACCAATGTTTTCATCTGTGTGGCTTTGGGAGCCGGTGTAGGAGCAGGTGTACTTGTGAGCCGCTATTTTGGAGCTCAGAATTATAGCAAAATGAAAACAATTGTGTCAACATCGTTGATCAGTTTTCTGATTCTGAGTATACTTCTGGGGGTTTTTGGCTTTGTTTTTTCTCATTTTATGATGAGTTTATTACAAACACCTGCTGACATACTGGATGAAGCGGTACTGTATCTGCGTGTTTATTTTGTGGGATTTCCCTTTCTGTTTATGTACAATATCCTTTCAACGATGTTCAATTCCATCGGTGAATCGAAGATTCCGTTGGGCCTTTTGATATTTTCTTCTGTTTTGAATATTGTTATGGATCTTTGGATGGTGGCAGGTTTAGGGCTGGGTGTGTTCGGTGCCGCCCTTGCAACTCTCATTGCGCAGGGGATTTCCGCAGTGTTTTCGCTTTTGATTTTCTTTAACCGGATGCGTCGATATAAAAGCCGCTTTAACTGGTTTGACAGGCAGGAGTTACATTCCATGCTTCGTATTGCAGTACCATCGGTTCTTCAGCAATCCACAGTGTCAATTGGTATGATGATCGTACAGGCGGTTGTAAATCCCTTCGGTACACAAGCGCTGGCAGGTTATGCGGCAACCATGAGAGTAGAGAATGTTTTTTCACTGATATTTGTATCCATTGGAAATGCGGTTTCGCCCTATGTTTCCCAGAATCTTGGAGCAAAGAAAATTGAACGTATCAAAAAAGGATACCATGCTGCACTGGTGTTGGACCTGTGTTTCGCAGTCCTTGCTTTCATAGTCATTGAAACACTGCACACCCCAATTTCTTCCTTATTCCTTGGAAAAGATGGAACCGCTCTGGCATATCAGGTGTCCGGGGATTATATGAAATGGCTGGGATATTTCTTTATTTTTATGGGTATTAAGATGGCAACAGATGGAGTTCTTCGTGGACTTGGAATTATGCGGCCGTTTCTCATTGCCAATATGGTAAACCTTGCCATTCGGCTGTCAGTTGCCTTGATTTTTGCACCGCGTTATGGAATTGCATTTGTCTGGCTTGCTGTACCGGCCGGATGGCTTGCGAATTTTCTGATCTCCTATGGGGCACTTAGAAAATCATGGCCGGTTGATGAAGGAGTTTCATTCCGGTAAATTTCTCTTAAGTTTTGATGGGAAGCTGGATTTGTATGTTAAGAGGTATATTTTCGTTACTGTTCACTGGCAATATCCCGCGAAGCGTGTTGCTGTGAACAGTAACATATTTTCTTATAGACATGATATAGTATGAGTGCTATAATAAAAAATAATTTTTTATGGCATTTATTGGCAAACCGGTTGAAAAGCCGGGGCGCAAAGCCAGAAGGAGCTAAAGTCAGATTGAAATCTGGCCATGCCAGCCGGTTGCATCATGCCTCAGTAATAAAAAAGGTAAATGTTAAATGGGCATTATGGAAAAAGTTCCTGTAAAATTTTTTACAAGGAACTTTTTTGTGTCTTCAAGCGGATATTCGCAACCTCCGCAGGGGACTTACCTGATTCGGTTAAATTTGAGAAAAAATAGAAAAGAATAGCAGGAATGGAGAAAAGATGAAAGGGAAAAAGGTGATTGCAGGCATTCTGCTTGTGGGAATTTTAGCAACTGCCCTGGCAGGGTGCAAAAACACAAATATCACCAAAAAAGAAAGAGAAAAGCCCGTTATCACCCTGGGCAGTGACAGTTATCCGCCATACAATTATCTGAATGAAGATGGAATCCCCACAGGAATTGATGTGGAACTGGCTACAGAAGCTTTCAGAAGAATGGGGTATCAGGTGGATGTTGTCCAGATCAACTGGGAGAAGAAAAAAGAACTGGTAGAAAGCGGAGAGATCGACTGTATTATGGGCTGTTTTTCCATGGAAGGACGCCTTGACGATTACCGCTGGGCAGGACCCTACATAGCAAGCCGCCAGGTAGTTGCTGTAAATGAGAGCAGTGATATCTATAAACTAAGTGATCTGGAGGGAAAGAACCTTGCCGTCCAGTCCACAACCAAACCGGAAGGCATCTTTCTGAACCGGACAGATGAAAGGATCCCCAAACTGGGCAATCTGATCAGTCTTGGGCACAGGGAACTAATCTATACCTTTCTGGGAAAAGGATATGTAGATGCAGTTGCTGCACATGAGGAATCCATTGTCCAGTACATGAAGGATTATGATGCAAGCTTCCGTATCCTGGAAGATCCGCTGATGGTGGTCGGGATAGGTGTTGCTTTTGCAAAAGAGGATGACAGAGGAATTTGTGAGCAGATGGATCAGACGCTGGAAGAAATGCGTCAGGATGGCACATCCCTGAAAATCATTAAAAAATATCTGGATGATCCCCAGAAGTATCTGGAGGTGGATGATCTTGGATATTAGGAGAAGAATAAAAGTAAAGCGATTCTGGATATTCGGCATTCTGCTTGGAATCTGTGTGACTGCAGCTTCCCTGTATTACTTTTTTCAGGCAGAGAAAAAGGAAGCAGAGAACAGGATGGTGAAAACTGTAAACTATGTCAAAGTGCAGTGTTCCACCTACACCCATTATAATGAAGCTTCGGAATCTAAAAGTCTCCTCCGTGCCATTGAAAGCGCCAGACAGATGAGTACGAATATCGACATGGAAACAGAAAACGGCGGCCGGCTAAGCCAGGAGTTTCTGAAAGAAAATCTGCAGACCCTCTGGGTGGATGGTATCCTTGTGCTGGATGCAGAGGGAAAGACAGTCTGCAAATACAGCATGGATGAGGCTCTGACCAATGAGATCACAGATTATCTGCAAAAAGACATTATCATGGATTTTACCGGATATGAAGAAAGATCTTATTCGGAACGGATTGACCGAGAAGACGGATCACGTATCGACATTGCAGCCTGTGCCAGAAAAGATGCACCAGGTATGGTTGCAATTTATTATTACACATCTCCGGAATTTGTCAGAAATTATACCCTGACAATACAGAACCTTTTAAATGGCTATAGCACTCAGAAAGATGGAACGATTATTGTTGCAGATAAGGGAACCATCGTTGCTAGCAACGATGAAAGCCTGCTGGGACAGGATACTGCCGGCAACCAGGTTGTCCAGGCAATGAAAGAGCATACAGACAGTCAGCATATTTTTCATTTAAAAAATGAAGGAACCGGAGGTTACGGAATCATGCTGAAGCAGCGGGATTATTATATTTATACCTATCTTCCGGATACGGAAGTATTCCGTAACCTGCCACTAAGTGTAACAGCTGTCGTTTTTCTTTATTTACTCATATTCGGTATATTCTGCTTCTGGGGTTACAGAGCGGATCTGGCACATCGGAAACAGGAAAAGGAAAAAGATGAAAAATATAAAGCAGAACTTCTAAGAGCAGCAAAAAAAGCAGAAGCAGCCAATGAGGCAAAAACTGAGTTTCTGCAGAGAATGAGCCATGATATCCGGACACCGATCAATGGAATCTGCGGCATGATCAATGTGGCAGACCATTATGCAGACAATATGGAGAAACAGACGGAATGCAGGGCAAAGATCAAAAAGACATCCCATCTGCTGCTGGAACTGATAAACGAGGTTCTGGACATGAGCAAGCTGGAGTCAGATGAAGTGGTTCTGGAAGACATCCCATTTAATCTGAACAGTATTTTTGAGGAAATACTGGGTGTGATCGAACATATGGCTGCGGAGCAGAACATCCGGATCATTTGGGAAGAGAAAGAAGTTACACACTGGAATCTTATTGGAAGTCCGGTGCATGTGAAACGGATTCTGATGAATATTTTGTCCAATGCGGTGAAATATAACAAAGAAAACGGATATGTCTATATCAGCTGTCGGGAAATCCCATCGAAACAGACAGCAATGCCCACATTGGAATTTGTCTGCAGAGACACCGGAATTGGAATGACAGAGGCATTCCAGAAACGCATTTTTGAACCATTTGCACAGGAACATGCAGGAAGCCGCACAAAATTCGCCGGAACAGGACTGGGAATGCCAATTACAAAAAAACTGGTGGAGAAAATGGGCGGAACCATTTCCTTTGAAAGTAAAGAAGGCACAGGGACTACATTTGTGATCCGGATTCCATTCCAGATTGATGCAGATATGAAGGACAGGAATGAAACGGAAGAAAAAACAGAAACTTCTATCCAGGGGCTCCATGTTCTTCTGACAGAGGATAATGAGCTGAATATGGAGATTGCAGAATTTGTGCTTCAGAATGAAGGCGCTGTGGTGACAAAAGCATGGAATGGACAGAAGGCTGTTGACATATTCAGAAAAAACAGACCTGGAGAATTTGATGTTATTCTTATGGATATTATGATGCCTGTCATGAATGGATATGAAGCAGCAAAGATGATCCGCTCTCTGGACAGAGAGGATGCAAAAGTGATACCGATCATTGCCATGACAGCAAACGCGTTCACTGAGGACAAAATGAGAGCAAAGGAAGCAGGAATGGATGAACATATTGCCAAGCCTGTTGATGGGAAATTATTAGTAAAAGTGATCAATGAGTTAGTAAAACGCAATCAGAGGGAGAAGTTATAATGAAAAAGAAAAAATGGAACAAGTTAGTTTCTGTACTTTTGGTGATGGTGACAGTCATGTCACTTCTGTCTGGCTGCGGCGGGAAAAGTGCAGAAAAAGAAGATGCAGAAACCATCACAGTGTATTTATGGAGCACAAAGCTGTATGAAAAATATGCGCCATACATCCAGGAACAGCTTCCGGATATCAACGTTGAATTTGTAGTAGGCAATAATGATCTGGATTTCTATCGTTTTCTGAATGAAAACGGCGGATTGCCGGATATTATAACCTGCTGCAGGTTTTCCCTCCATGATGCAAGCCCCCTGAAGGACAGTCTGATGGATCTTTCCACAACCAATGCTGCAGGTGCTGTCTATGATACCTACCTTAACAATTTCAAAAATCAGGATGGCAGTGTAAACTGGCTTCCTGTGTGTGCAGATGCCCATGGCTTTGTAGTGAACAAAGATCTTTTTGAAAAGTATGATATTCCTCTTCCAACGGATTATGAAAGCTTCGTTTCTGCCTGCCAGGCATTTGATGAGGTGGGTATCCGTGGGTTTACTGCAGACTATTACTATGATTATACCTGTATGGAAACACTGCAGGGTCTGTCTGCATCAGAGCTGTCTTCTGTGGATGGACGTAAGTGGCGTACCATCTACAGTGACCCGGACAATGCAAAGAGAGAAGGTCTGGACAGTATTGTCTGGCCGGAGGCTTTTGAACGTATGGAGCAGTTTATTCAGGATACAGGGCTGAGCCAGGATGATCTGGATATGAATTATGATGATGTGGTTGAGATGTACAAAAGTGGTAAGCTTGCCATGTATTTCGGCAGTTCTGCCGGTGTAAAAATGTTCCAGGATCAGGGCATTAACACAACATTCCTGCCATTCTTTCAGCAGAACGGCGAAAAGTGGCTGATGACTACACCATATTTCCAGATAGCTTTAAACCGTGACCTGACAAAGGATGAAACACGTCGGCAGAAAGCAATGAAGGTACTGAACACAATGCTTTCAGAGGATGCGCAGAACCGGATCATTTATGATGGGCAGGATCTGTTAAGCTATAGCCAGGATGTGGATTTCCGGCTTACGGAATATCTGAAGGATGTGAAACCTGTGATCGAAGAAAACCATATGTATATCCGTATTGCGTCAAATGACTTTTTTTCCATTTCCAGGGATGTGGTGTCTAAGATGATCTCAGGAGAATATAATGCAGAGCAGGCTTATCAGTCATTTAATTCCCAGCTTCTTGAAGAAAAATCCACTTCTGAGGATATTGTGTTGGATTCAAAGAAAACTTATTCCAATCGTTTCCATACCAGCGGAGGCAATGAAGCCTATTCTGTTATGGCAAACACTTTGCGCGGTATTTATGGGACGGATGTGCTGATTGCAACAGGAAACAGCTTTACAGGAAATGTACTGAAGGCCGGTTATACAGAAAAAATGGCAGGCAACATGATTATGCCAAACGAGCTTTCCGCTTACAGCAGTGAGATGAGCGGGGCAGAACTGAAGGAAACGGTCAGAAACTTCGTAGAAGGCTATCAGGGAGGCTTTATCCCCTTTAACCGCGGCTCTCTGCCTGTGTTCAGTGGTATTTCTGTAGAAATCAGGGAAACGGATAATGGTTATACATTGAGTAAAGTTTCAAAGAATGGAAAACAGATTCAGGACAAGGATACTTTTACTGTGACCTGCCTTGCAGCACCACAATATATGGAAGCTTATCCGGCAGAGGAAAATATTGTATTTGATGGAGGGGATACCTCTGTGGAAGATACCTGGACAACATATGTTTCAGATGGTAATGCCATTCTTGCAGAGCCTGAAGACTACATTACTCTGAGGTGAGAAGAATGGATGTTAAGAATCATAATACAAACAGAAAGAAACGGGTTGTGAGAAAACGATGGAATGCAGCAGTTCTTATTGCCCTATTTGTTGGAATCCTTTTGACTGTTTTCCAATATTTGGGGTTTGTATCGAAGACTGTTTATGAGGAAAGTGTTTCTCACCTGACAGAAATTTTTCATCAGTCTGATAATATGCTAAGTGAGCTGACAAATAAGAATCTGACTTATCTCCATATATGGGGGGAATATCTGCAGAACACTTCCGATGAAAGTGAAATTCGTGAGTATATAGAGAAAGCACAGGAAGATGCAGGCTTTTTAGATTTTTATTTCCTGTCAGCGGACGGGAACTATAAGATGGTAACAGGTGAAACCGGGTATCTGGGATTACAGGAAAATATTGAAGATGAGATCCGGCAGGGAAATGATGTGATAACCAATGCAACAGTTCCCGGAAAATCCCAGCTCCTTGTTTTTGCCACTCCCAGGCCTCATGGAAGTTATCAGGGCTTTGAATATGATGCCATTGCCATTGCCTATGAAAACTCTGATATCGTAAATGTGCTGAATATTTCTGCTTTCAATGGAAATGCCCAGAGTTATGTGGTTCATCCGGATGGCCGTGTTGTTGTGGATCATTCTTCTGAGGCATGGGGAGAGGTGTATAATTTCTTTGGGATTCTGAGAGAACATTCTACTCTGTCTGAAAAAGAGATCCTTAAGCTTTCAGAAGAGTTTAAGGAAGGACATACAGATGCAATGCTGATAAATCTGGATGGAGAGGATTACTATCTGGTCTATGAGAAATCCAAACCTCAGGACTGGATCTTTCTGGGACTTGTCCAGGCTGATATCGTCAATGCAAGTATGAATGTTCTGCAGCGTAGCACTGTGCTGCTTGTAAGTGCAGTAGCGGTGTGTATTGCCGGTCTTTTTATTGGAATTATTCTCCGGAAAAACAGGGTAAACCTGAAGAGAAAGGATACGGAGATCCTGTACAGGGACGAATTGTTTCAAAAGCTGTCAATGAATGTAGATGACGTTTTCCTGATGCTGGATGCAAAAACATATCAGGCAGATTACGTCAGTCCCAATGTGGAAAAACTGCTGGGAATTACAGTAGAACAGATTCGTAAAGATATTTGTGTCCTTGGGAAACTGCATCCCGGGGACGTTGAAGATCCGGAGAAGAAGTATCTGGAAGAAATCCAGGTTCATGAGCAGCAGGAATGGGATCTTGAATATGTTCATCAGAAAACAGGAGAACACCGCTGGTTTCATAACGTTGCAATGGGCAGCGAGGTAAACGGAAAAAAGAAATATATCCTGGTTCTGTCAGATCGTACCTCTGATAGAAAAATGAATCAGGCCCTTTCTGAGGCGGTCCGCGCTGCGGAGACTGCAAACAAGGCAAAGAGCACCTTCCTTTCCAATATGTCTCATGATATCCGTACACCAATGAATGCGATTATTGGTTTTACTACACTGGCTGTAAGCAACATTGATGATAAAGAAAGGGTTCGGGATTATCTGGGTAAGATTCTTTCCTCCAGTAATCATCTGCTCTCACTGATCAATGATATCCTGGATATGAGCCGTATTGAGAGCGGGAAAATCCATCTGGAAGAGACGGAAGTCAGTCTGTCAGAGGTTCTTCATGATCTGAAAACCATTATCAGCGGACAGATCCATGCGAAACAGTTAGAGCTTTACATGGATGTCATGGATGTTACCAATGAGGATGTTTATTGCGACAAGACCAGGCTGAATCAGGTGCTGCTGAATCTTTTGTCCAATGCGATCAAGTTTACTCCTGCAGGCGGAACCGTTTCTGTTCGGCTGAGAGAGTATCCGGGTACACAGAGAGGCTGTGAACTGTACGAAATCCGGGTAAAGGATAACGGAATCGGCATGAGTCAGAAATTTGTACAGAAGATCTTTTCTCCTTTTGAGAGAGAGCGGACTTCCACTGTAAGCAGGACTCAGGGTACAGGACTGGGCATGGCTATCACCAAGAACATCGTGGATATGATGGGCGGAACCATTGAGGTTCAGACAGAACAGGGCAAAGGTACTGAATTTATTATCCGTCTGCCATTGCGGATTCAGCCTGAGAACCACCGTATAGAGAAAATCGCAGAACTGGAAGATCTGAAGGCATTGGTAGTAGACGATGATTTCAATACCTGTGACAGTGTGACTAAGATGCTTGTAAAGGTTGGAATGCGTTCGGAATGGACACTTTCTGGCAAGGAGGCTGTTCTCCGTGCACGACAGTCTATGGAAATGGGGGATGCATTCCATGCTTATATTATTGACTGGCGTCTGCCTGATATGAACGGCATTGAAGTTACCCGTCAGATCCGTAGTCTTGGTGACGATACGCCGATCATTATCCTGACTGCTTATGACTGGTCAGATATTGAAGTGGAAGCCAGGGCAGCAGGGGTGACTGCGTTCTGTGCCAAGCCTATGTTTATGTCAGATATCAGAGAGACTCTGATGGCTGCAATCGGCCAGAAGCAGGCCGGGGCAGAGGATAATATTCTTCCGGCAGCAGATTTAGATTTCAGAGGCAGGCGCATACTGCTTGTGGAAGATAATGAACTGAACAGTGAAATTGCAGTAGCGCTCCTTAGTGAATATGGTTTTCGGGTTGATACAGCGGAAGATGGAGCAGAGGCTGTGGAGAAGGTTAAGAATTCAAGACCAGGTGATTATGATCTGGTGCTTATGGATGTGCAGATGCCTGTAATGAACGGATATGAGGCTACTGAGCGGATCCGTTCACTGGATGATCCTTCACTGGCGGGAATTACAATTCTTGCCATGACTGCCAATGCTTTTGACGAAGACAAAAAGAAAGCACTGGCATGTGGTATGGATGGATTTCTATCCAAACCAATTGTTATAGAGGAACTGATCAGTACATTACAAAACAGTCTGGGGTAAGTTTTCTGTTTGAACTGTGATAATGGGATATGAAAAGTGGTTTGATGAAAGCAAGGAGGAGCAACGAATGATTTGTGGAATGACGTATTTTCAGATATGTCTGTATTTTCTTATTTATTCTTTTGGCGGCTGGGTTGTTGAAGTTATTTTTCATGCAGTAGCGTTGGGAAAAGTTATAAACAGAGGTTTCCTGAATGGACCGGTCTGCCCGGTATATGGATTTGGGGTGCTTTCTGTTTTTGCTTTGCTCAATACAATTCAGGGCAGCGGGCGTCAGATGAGTGATGGAATGATTTTTGTGTTTGGAATTGTTCTGGCAACTGCGGTGGAGCTGGTTGCAGGCTGGCTGCTGGATGTGTGTTTCCACGCAAGATGGTGGGATTATTCAGATAAACCCTTTAATTTTCATGGCTACATTTGCCTGGAGTTTTCTCTGATCTGGGGACTGGCTATCGTTATGGTAGTAAAAGTTTTCCAGAAGTATGTAGAGGCACATGCGTTACATACACCTGCAACCTGGGAATGGATTGTGATAGCAGTTTTGTATGCTGTGTATCTGACAGATTTTATTGTGACGGTAGCAGTGATCCAGGGACTGAATAAAAAGCTTACCAGACTGGATAAGGTTCGCTCAGATCTGAGAATTGTAAGTGATAAACTGAGTGATACACTGGCTACGACTACGATTGGCACAGCACAGAAAGTGGGAGAAGGAAAGGTTCAGGCAACTCTTGCAGCAGCAGAACTGCGTGATGCAACTGCCGCACAGCGAGAAAAATCTATCGAAATGCTTCGTATAAAAAGAGCGGAGCTTCAGGCTCAGTTTGAGGAACTGTCCAGTTCTATTACCAATCATACTGTTGTCGGTCAGGGGCGTATCATCAAGGCATTTCCGAAGATGCAGCACAGAGACTATTCCGAACTGATTCAGGAGCTGAAAAAGAGATTAAAATAGATTAAAATGCAGAGGGAGGTTTCAGGTGAACAGACAGGCAGTACAAACCTTAAAGACTTATTTTGGATATGATACATTCAGAGAAGGGCAAGAGAGTGTTGTGGAGTCCATTCTGGAACACCGGGATGTGCTTGCAATCATGCCGACAGGAGCTGGAAAATCCATCTGTTATCAGGTACCGGCACTGATGCTGTCAGGAATTACGATTGTAATTTCTCCTCTGATCTCACTGATGCAGGATCAGGTAAAGGCTTTGAATGAAGCGGGAATACATGCCGCATTTATCAATTCTTCACTGTCGGAAAGTCAGATTAGCAAGGCGTTGTACCTGGCAGCAGGAGGAAGATACAAAATTATTTATGTTGCACCGGAACGTCTGGAAAATTATGAGTTTCTGGAATTTGCCAGACAGGTGGAGATTTCCATGGTGACAGTGGATGAGGCACATTGTATTTCACAGTGGGGCCAGGATTTCAGACCAAGCTATGTCAAAATCGTAGACTTTGTAAAAAATCTTCCCGGTCGTCCGATCGTCAGTGCTTTTACCGCAACTGCAACAGAGGAAGTAAAGAACGACATTCTCTGTACTTTAAATCTGGAAGATCCGAAAGTAGTGATCACCGGATTTGACAGAAAGAATTTATATTACAGCGTGGAAAATATCCGGCGAAAAGACGATTTTGTGATGGATTACATAGACAGACATCCAACAGAGAGCGGGATTATTTACTGCTCTACAAGAAAAAATGTGGACAATCTTTTTGAACTGCTTTTCCAAAAAGGAGTTGCTGTTACCAGATATCATGCAGGACTGAATAATGAAACCAGAAAAAAGAATCAGGATGATTTCATTTATGACAGAACTCCTGTTATTATTGCAACAAATGCATTTGGAATGGGGATTGATAAATCCAATGTGAGATATGTGATCCATTACAATATGCCGCAGAGTATGGAGAATTATTATCAGGAGGCAGGACGTGCAGGGCGTGACGGAGAGAATTCCCAGTGCGTTCTATTGTTTTCTGCACAGGATGTTATGATCGACCGAATGCTTCTGGATAACAAAGATTTTTCCGATGTGGATGAAGAGGATGAATTTCTCATTCGTCAGCGGGATATACGAAGGCTTCAGATCATGGAAGGATATTGTAAAACAACAGGATGTCTGCGAAATTATATTCTGGAGTATTTCGGTGAAAAGACCTTCGGTCCCTGTGATAATTGTGGAAATTGTCACAGAGAATACCATGAGACAGATATGACCAGAGAGGCGAAGTGGGTAGTGAACTGTGTGGCTGAGACGAGAGGAAGGTATGGACTGACAATTGTGCTTGGTACTCTGCTGGGGGCTAAGAGAGCCCGGTTGAGGGAGCTTGGAGCAGATAAGTATAAATCTTATGGAGCATTGAATGATCACAGTGAGGCAGAACTCAGGGCACTGATCAGCCAGATGACTGAGATGGGATATCTCTATCAGACACAGGAACGTTACAGTGTGCTGAAACTGGGCGATATTTCTCCGCTAAGAGATGAAAATACTCACGTGATCATGCGTACTTACGAGGAAAAAGAACCGGATAAAAAGAAAAAGCCCCAGAAATCTGTCAGAAAACGCAGTACAGATGCGCTTACGGCAGCAGGTTACGATTTATTCGAAGCCCTGCGGAAACTTCGTCTGGAAATTGCAAAAGAGGAAGCCATGCCTCCATATATCGTGTTCAGTGATAAGACGCTGATAGATATGTGCATCAAATGTCCATCAAATGAAGAAGAAATGCTGGAGGTTTCCGGTGTGGGCGAGAATAAGCTAAAGAAATACGGTCAGAGATTTCTGGAAGAGATACAGAAGTTCTGCCTGGAATGTCCGAATGCGGTTTTGAGTATGTCGGAAGATGAAAATGGTAATCCCTGAGAACAAAGGTTGGAAAACAGATGAATATAGAAAAATATACGGAAGAATTAATCACATTGAGACATTACTTTCATCAACATCCGGAGCTGGCACTTCAGGAAGTGGAGACGTCTGCATATATCCGGAAATATCTGGAGAAACTGGGATATGAGATTGTGCCGATAGAACCTACAGGATTGATCGCGGAACTTCCATCTCTGAGAAACAGGGAGAAACTGGTTGTACTCAGGGCGGAGATGGATGCATTGCCCATACAGGAGCAGACAAATCTGCCATATGCATCAGTAAATCAGGGATGTATGCATGCCTGCGGTCACGATATGATCCTGGCAGCAGCACTGATCCTTGCAAAAATTGTGGCAGAAGAGCAAAGAATGCAGGAAAGTTTTCCGGTCAGGCTCCGGTTCCTTTTTGAACCTGCAGAGGAGATTGGTGAAGGTGCAAAAAGAATGCTTCAGGCCGGAGCATTAGAGAGTCCGAAAGCAGATGCATTTCTGATGTTTCATTACGCAGCGGACATGACATTTGGAATGGCAGTGCATCAGGGACAGGCATCTTCCATGATCAACAGTATGCAGATTCATGTTCATGGAAAATCCAGTCACTGGTGTGAAGCGGATAAGGGGATTGATGCAATTTATGCAGCTGCTCAAGTGATAAGTGCCATTCATGATCTGAATGAAAGTTTTGGAAAACAGCATCCGGATGCAGGAAAATATATTGTGGGTACGGGTACGATCCATGGCGGTGAATATACGAATATTATTGCAGACCATGTGGTATTAAACGGAAATATACGCGCAGTTCATGAAGAAACTTACACGGCACTTGAGCACGAGCTGGAGAGAAATCTGCAGGAAATTGAAAAGCAGACTGGCACACAGATCCGTATGGAATTTCCAAAAGATCCGGTATATGCGTTTGCCAATGATGAGGAACTTACAGAGACAGCAAAGGTAGTGGGTGCAGAAGTATTTGGAGATAAGTTTGTCCTGGAAGGAGAAGATGAGTTGTTTCTTTCCGGTGACAACGCATACAGATATTTTAGAGAAACCAGAGGACTTTTCACAGTATTTCTTGCGGGAATACCAGGAGAAAATCATCCTCTGCATCATCCGAAATTTCAATTAGATGAGAGGATACTGCCGTACAGCGTGGAGACATTGTATAAGATTATAACTACATTATGAAAAAAATTACCAAAAGGACTTGAAAATCGGATTAAAATAGTATAATATAAAAACATAAACAAATTAAGGATGCATAGCAACTATAACTTATTAACGTTGAGTGACAGCAGATTGCTGAATAGTAACGGACAGACGATATACTATAAAGAAAGAATTGAGGGCAGAAATATGAAGATTACAGATACCATTAAATATGTCGGAGTGAATGACCATCAGGTAGATTTGTTTGAGGGACAGTATGCAGTGCCAAACGGAATGGCATATAATTCCTATGTGATTCTGGATGACAAGGTTGCAGTTATGGATACTGTAGATGCCAATTTCAAACATGAATGGCTGGATAATCTTGAACAGGCACTTGGCGGACGTAAGCCGGACTATCTGATCGTTCAGCATATGGAGCCTGACCATGCAGCAAATGTAGCGAACTTTCTGGAAGTATATCCCGGCACTACAGTAGTAGCCAATGCGAAGACATTTGTAATGATCAAGAATTTCTTCGGACTGGATCTGGAAGGGCAGAAACTGGAAGTAGAGAATGGTTCTACACTGAGTCTGGGAAATCACAATCTTACTTTTGTATTTGCGCCAATGGTACATTGGCCGGAGGTTATGGTGACTTATGACAGCACAGATAAAGTTCTTTTTTCAGCAGATGGATTTGGTAAGTTCGGTGCTCTGGATGTGGAAGAAAACTGGGATGATGAAGCAAGAAGATACTTTATCGGTATTGTTGGTAAATATGGCGCACAGGTACAGAGACTTCTGAAAGTAGCAGCTACTCTGGATATTCAGATCATCTGTCCGTTACATGGTCCGGTACTTACAGAAAATTTGGGACATTATATCAGCCTCTATGATACCTGGTCCTCTTACACACCGGAGGAAGAAGGAATCGTAGTTGCATATACTTCTGTATACGGACATACCAAAGAAGCAATCAATCAGTTTGTGGAGAAATTAAAAAGCAAGGGATGTCCGAAGGTAGTTGTTTATGATCTGGCAAGAGATGATATGTCTCAGGCACTCAGTGATGCATTCCGTTACAGTAAGCTGGTACTGGCAACAACTACCTATAATGCAGGAATCTATCCGTTTATGAATGACTTTATTACCCGTCTGGCAGAGCATAATTTCCAGAACCGCACAGTGGGCCTTATTGAAAACGGTTCCTGGGCACCTCTGGCAGCAAAAGTAATGAAAAATATGCTTTCTGAATGCAAGAAGATCAACTGGCTGGACACCACAGTGAAGATTATGTCCGCAGTAAATCAGGAAAACAGAGATCAGATGGAAGCGATGGCTTCCGAGCTTTGTAAGGAATATATTGCAAAGAATGATGAACTGGCAAATAAAAATGACATGACAGCATTATTCCGCATTGGTTATGGTCTCTATGTAGTGACATCAAATGACGGTAAAAAGGATAACGGACTGATCGTCAATACAGTTACTCAGCTGACAGACTCTCCGTTCCGCGTTGCAGTTAATATCAATAAGACAAATTATTCTCACCATGTTATCAAGCAGACAGGGGTGATGAATGTAAACTGTCTCTCTGTAGAAGCTCCGTTCTCTGTATTTGAACAGTTTGGTTTCCAGAGTGGAAGAAGCGTGGATAAATTTGCGGGACAGAAGGTGAATCGTTCTGATAACGGACTGATATTCCTGGACAAATATATCAACGCATTTATGTCCCTGAAAGTAGAGCAGTATGTAGATCTGGGAACTCACGGAATGTTCATCTGCAGTGTGACAGAAGCCCGCGTGGTAAGTGACCAGGAGACAATGAGCTACACCTATTATCAGAAAAATGTAAAACCGAAACCTGAAACAGAAGGTAAGAAAGGATTTGTATGTAAAGTCTGCGGATATATCTACGAAGGTGATGAACTTCCGGAAGATTATATCTGCCCACTGTGTAAACATGGAGCTGTAGACTTCGAGCCGATTGGATGAAAGATTTCTCTTGTTAAACTGCTAAAGAGTGGCATTCTGTTATATGAATAATTGTTGAGATTTCAGAGTGATCTGATTGATAAAATAAAAAATAGAGATTGTCAGTGGTTATTAAATAGCTGGCAATCTCTATTTTGCTCCAGTATTAATGTTACTGTTCACACACCACTATTCCGCGAGGTGTTTTGGCATGAATATGCCAAAA
>ENA-UALE01000292-UALE01000292.1-human-gut-metagenome-genome-assembly--contig:-NODE-292-length-17638-cov-11.609111_pt1 | contig 17638 bp, 19 predicted proteins | sample MGYA00243697_ERZ654462 | MGnify/ENA primary metagenome ERZ654462 (study PRJEB26926, sample SAMN06164625) | human gut metagenome | biome: ENVO:00009003; feature: ENVO:2100002; material: ENVO:00002003... | reverse complement strand
AGAACGCCCACAGAGCCGCCGAACAGACCACAGCCATACCCGAATACCCCCACACCCAAAAGGAACGCTTGCGAGAGGAAAAAACCGCAAAAACCGCCCCGGCAGACAACACCTTGCAGCGCATGGTTGACCGGGAAGCCAAGCGAGCTGAGGGCAAGGGCGTGGGCTATGACCGTTGGGCTTCCCTGCACAACCTCAAACAGATGGCGGCTACCCACAACTTCCTCATGGAGAACGAACTGCTTGACCTTGACAAGCTGGACGCAGCCGTGGAGAGCAGCCGGAAAGCTCTTTCCGAAGCAAGGGAAAGTCTGCGGGGCATTGAGCAGAGCATTTCCGACAAGAAAAGTCTGCGAAAGGTTGTCAACGATTACCGCCGCACCCGCCCCACCATTGATGCTCATAAAAAGCTGTCCGGCAGAAAAGCGGAGAACTACCGCCAGTCCCACGAAGCGGAATTTATCATCTATGAAGCTGCCCTGCGCCAGCTAAAGGTGCTTGCACCGGGAAAGAAGCTGCCCGCCACTTCCAAGCTGAATACGGAGATTGAAGCCCTCATTTCCGAGAAAAACGCAGCTTACAACACCTACCGCACCGCCAAAGCCGAGCATGAGCAGCTTGCCACAGCCAAGCGGAACGCCGAGCAGATACTACACGGCACACCAAGCCGACAGAAGAAACAGGAACAGGAGCGATAAAACGCCCCGAATTGATACCGAATAAGAACAGGAGGACGCACCATGACATTCACAAGAAGTGAATTAGAAATGATTTACCAGTACGCCGCTACTGACCGGGCGGCTACCGTTGCGGGGCTTGCAGAGATTGTCCCCGTACTCAAAGACCCTCTCACAAAGGCAATCGTGAAAAACACCATTGACAAGCTGGAGAAAATCCCGGAGCCGGAGTGCAGCTGCTTTATCGCTGATATCAAAGCCCGTTTCCTTAAAGAACGGGACAACTCTATCCGGCGGCTTGCCGAAGCAAAGGCACAGGCGAAAGAGCCGATTATGCAGGGGCATGACCTTACGGGTTTTGAACGCTATCTGCCACAGAACCGGCACATGATTGTGGTTGATATTTTGAGCAATGACAGCCCCGTTGGGTACAAGGGGGATTTTCCTCTCTGACGAGGGCTACAAGAACGCAAAGGCAAGCGAACAGCGGGGAGAAGCCAAAATCCGTAGCCATGCCGCCGTATGCTGTGGAAGTCTGTACCCGGATAAAAAGCCGGGACGTGACCGTTAAAAACCGCCCCGAAATGATACCGAAACCATACAAAAGGCAGAGGGTATGCCATACCCTATCCGCAATACCCCTGACCTTTCCAACGGGGCTTACAGGGCAGATTTTTCCCGAAAATGGCACCGGGAACATACAGATTTTGCCCCTGTCCCCTCATACCCGACCAAACCGAAGAAAGGAGCGTTTTTTCATGCCGAGAATGAGCAAGAAGCGGCGGCTGGAATGGGCGTTCTTCCTCAATGAGCGAAACCGCATTACTTTCAATGCCCTTTGCCGGGGCTGTACCCATGACTGCAAGCAGAGTTTTAGGGCTATCGTGGTACTCTGCCCCCGGTATTATTCAAAGAGATGGAAAGCCCGCCCCACAGATAAGGAGAACCAAGATTATGTCAGATAACCGCAAATATTATTACCTCAAACTGAAAGAAAGCTATTTTGACGATGACGCTATCGTGCTGCTGGAAAGTATGCAGGACGGTATGCTGTATTCCAATATCCTCTTGAAGCTGTACTTAAAATCGCTGAAATACGGCGGCACTTTGCAGCTTGACGAGAATATCCCCTACACCGCCCAAATGATAGCCACCATTACCCGCCAGCAGGTCGGCACAGTCGAGAGGGCTTTGCAAATCTTTATGAAACTGGGGCTTGTTGAACCGCTGGACAACGGGGCTTTGTATATGAGCAATATCGAGCTTTTCATCGGTCAGTCCTCTACCGAGGGGGAGCGTAAGCGCAGGGCAAGAATGAAGATTTCAGAGCAAAAACGGCTTAGTGGACAAGTGTCCGAAGCAAAAGCGGACATTTGTCCACCAGAGATAGAGATAAAGAAAGAGATAGATATAGAGATAGAAAAAGAGAGAGAGTTAAAACCGGGACGAGCCGCCCCCGCAGCTTACGGCAGATATAAAAATGTGATTTTGACAGATACAGAGCTTTCTGAACTGAAAGCAGAACTGCCCGACAAATGGGAGTATTACATTGACCGGCTATCCGGCTATATCGCTTCTACCGGGAGGAAATACAAGAACCATGCAGCCACTATCCGCAGATGGGTGGCTGACGATACCGCTAAAGCTGCCCCGAAAAGGGGCATACCCGATTACAGCTACAAGGAGGGAGAAAGTCTATGAAACCAGCTTTTGAAGATATGAATTTACAGATACCAGCAGTCACCGCCGAGCCGGAGGACTACACAGGTGAGGACGGTCTGCTCTACTGCGGCAAGTGCCGGACACCGAAAGAAGCCTATTTCCCGGCTGATAAGGCTACCCTGTTTGGGCGTGACCGACATCCGGCTGAATGTGACTGCCAGCGGGCGCAGCGCATGGAGCGTGAAGCCGCCGAACAGCAGCGAAAGCACCGGGACAAGGTGGAAGAACTGAAACGCCGGGGCTTTACCGACCCGGCTATGCGGGAATGGACTTTTGCCAATGACAACGGCAGAAACCCGCAGATGAAAACCGCCCATTTCTATGTGGAACATTGGGAGGACATGAAAGCCGGGAACATCGGCTATCTGCTTTGGGGCAGCGTCGGCACAGGCAAAAGCTACCTTGCCGGATGTATCGCAAACGCCCTCATGGAGAAAGAAATCTCCGTCCGCATGACGAACTTTGCCCTTATTCTTAATGACCTTGCAGCCACTTTTGAGGGCAAGAACGAATATATTTCCAACCTCTGCCGCTATCCGCTGCTTATCCTTGATGATTTTGGAATGGAGCGTGGCACAGAGTATGGCTTAGAGCAGGTCTACAATGTGATTGACAGCCGATACCGAAGCGGCAAGCCGCTGATCGTCACGACCAACCTCACGCTTACCGAGTTGCAGAACCCGCAGGACACGCCCCACGCCCGGATTTATGACCGACTGCTTGAAATGTGCGCCCCTGTCTGCTTCTCCGGCGAGAACTTCCGCAGGGAGAGCGCACAAAACAAGCTGAACCGCTTAAAGCAACTGATGAACGATTGAAAGGAGTTCGCCTATGACCGATAAAAAAGAGCATATCAGACACAGCATGAAAAGCACCGCACCCGCCGATTGCGTGACGGAAATCCGTATAGGGAACTCTGTTCTTGTCGTGTCCGGCTTTTTCAAGCAGGGCGCAAAGGAAACCGCCGCCGACAAAATGGCTAAGGTGCTGGAAGCGGAAGCTGCTACAAAATGAGGGCATGGAAAAGCGGTCATGCCCGGAAACATGACCGCTGAATGGATAAGTTAAATTTTAGTTTGTTTCTTGCAGCCGTTCGTATAGCTGACTGTCAATTTTATAAATTCCCTGATAAGGCTGTTCGATATAGTGTTTTCCGTTTTCCTCATAGGCAAAAATGGTACTTGTTCCTGTTTCAAACTGAAAATCAATCTTGATATAACTTTCAGTCTGCGGAAAATCTTGAACACTTTGCTTACTGGTTGGTTCAGAACTGGAAATGTCAGAAATTATTTCACTTATCCAAGCTGTGTCTGAATGATTTGTGGTGTTTTCCCCAACAGTTACATCAACAGATGTAATGTCGCTTGTTTGGGGCAACTGAATGGGAGCAGCTTTTTTCCCACACGCAACTAAAGTTAAAATGCAAGTCAGACATAAAAACAAAGAAATATATTTTTTCATAAGCCTTTTACCTCGCTAATTCAATTTTTGCCATTATAACACAGCAGAATGAAATGGACTATCAAATAAAAGTAAAATATTTATGAAGTTGAATCTGCGTGATAACCCTAACACAAAAAAACGTCATTTTGACGGGCGGTAAAGAAGCACTTTTACACTTTGCCGCTATACAAGCCGCCCCGCTGTATGGTACAATCGAAGTACGGAATAGTGGGGCTGGCTGTCGGAAACGGAGGAAACCATGTTAAGACAGACAACCCAAAACCTTATTACCGCCCTTTATCCGAGATTATCCCATGAAGATGAACTGCAAGGGGAAAGCAACTCTATATCCAACCAAAAGCGCATTTTGGAAACCTACGCCAAGCAGAACGGCTTTACCAATCTCTGCTGGTACACAGATGACGGTTATAGTGGTGCGAACTTCCAAAGACCCGGATTTCAAGCCATGCTTGCAGACATTGAAGCCGGGAAAGTCGGCACAGTCATCGTCAAGGATATGTCCCGTTTAGGGCGAAATTATCTTCAAGTGGGAATGTATACAGAAATGCTTTTCCCGCAGAAAGGCGTCCGCTTTATCGCTATCAATGACGGAGTGGACAGCGCAATGGGCGACAACGATTTTACCCCGCTGCGTAATCTTTTCAACGAATGGATGGTGAGAGATACGAGCAAAAAAATCAAGGCAGTTAAGAAAGCAAAAGGCATGAGCGGTAAGCCTGTTACCAGCAAGCCCGTGTACGGCTACCTCATGGACGAGGACGAAAATTTCATCATTGACGAGGAAGCCGCCCCGGTAGTCAAGCAGATTTACCAGCTTTGCCTTGCCGGGAACGGTCCGACCAAGATAGCCCGTATGCTGACCGAGCAGGAAATCCCCACGCCGGGAACGCTGGAATACCAGCGCACAGGCAGCATACGCCGCTACCACCCCGGCTATGAATGTAAGTGGGCGACCAATACCGTTGTTCATCTGTTGGAAAACCGGGAATACACAGGCTGTCTTGTGAACTTCAAGACGGAAAAACCGTCCTACAAGATGAAGCACAGCATAGACAACCCCATTGAGAAACAGGCGATTTTCGAGAACCACCATGAGCCAATCATCGACTTGCAGACATGGGAACGGGTGCAGGAGTTACGCAAGCAGCGCAAACGCCCCAACCGCTACGATGATGTGGGCTTGTTCTCCGGCTTGCTGTTCTGCGCCGACTGCGGTCATGTGATGTACCAGCAGCGGTATCAGACCGACAAGAGAAAGCAGGATTGCTACATCTGCGGCAGCTATAAGAAGCGCACCGCCGACTGTACGGCGCACTTCATCCGAACCGACCTTTTGACGGCGGGTGTGCTGGACAATCTGCGGAAAGTGACCGCCTATGCACAGAAGCATGAAGCCCGGTTCGTGAAGCTGCTTATCCAGCAGAATGAAATGGGCGGCAAGCGGAAACAGGCGGCAGCCACGAAGCAGCTTGAACAGGTGCAGAGCCGCATTGCAGAACTTTCCCGCTATATCAAACGTCTGTATGAGGACAATGTAAACGGGAAAATCAATGACGAGCGTTTTATGGAAATGTCCGCAGACTACGAAGCCGAGCAGCGGGAACTGAAGGAGAAAGCCGCCGCATTGCAGGGCGAACTGGACAAGGCACAGGAAGCCACGGTAAACGCTGAAAAGTTTATGAACGTTGTCCGCAAGTACCTTTCTATCGAGGAACTGACACACACCCTCTTGCGTGAAATGGTGGAGAAAATCGTTGTCTATGAATGTGAGTATGACGAGAACGAAGTACGCCACCAGCGCATTGATATTTATTATAGCTTTGTCGGCAAGATTGACTTGCCCGAAGAATAAGCCCGACCTATCCGACACCCTGCGCAAGTGCCGGATAGGAACGGCAAAATTTTTTACACTTCTATTACTTCTTTATCGCACATCAGTAAAATCACAGGGTATCAAACACTTAGTGTCTTCTATGTGAAAAGATTTTAAAGGAAAAATGCACATCCTACGTAGATAACATGACAATTTCATGCAAAGCGAAAGGAGACACCATGAAAATCGAATACACAAAAGTGGGAGACTATTATTTACCGAATCTTGACTATCCGGAGGAAGCCAGACCGATTGGCTGTTGGGGAATGCTTCGGAAGGAATATCTGAAAGCACATAAATCTGGAACTTATACATATCTTCTTCTGACCGCCAGACTGGACAGCTATCTGGCAGATCTGAATGAACAGTCACAGGAACACTTTGAGCTGATTGAAGCTCAAATGCGAAGTGCGGAGGGAGTTACTGAGAAACTGAAGAGACAGAATCCTATGGAATGGGTACGCCACTGCAACAATATCCGCAACCGGGCTGCTGAGATCATCAAGTAGGAACTGATTTATGTATAAGGGGGATTCCAGATATGAGAAGAGAACTGATTGAAAGCTATTATGAAGAATACCAGCGGGAACTGGAAAGATTTCCTGAATCTGATCCGGAGATGTTTTCTCTGGAAGCAGAAATCCATCATTACATAGAGATACTGGAACCAGTCCTCAGAGGTGACGGACAGGAGATGTGGCAGGCATTGGACAGAATTATTTCAGCGAAAAATGCCATGGAAGGGATTGTGGCACAAGAAATGTATATTCGAGGATTTCTGGATTATGAAAGGCTGGTGTGTGAGAAAGACAACCATATCTGAAAAATGAAAATGTGACAGCATAAACAAATAAGACCTTCTGTGAAAGCAATCAGCCACAGGAGGTCTTTGCTGTCTCACCTGCATAAAAAATACCTCCGTTTTCGTATTGATTGATTCAGCAGGTCGTACCGGTGTGGTACTGCTCTGCTGTGGGATAAGCATACGAAAATCGGAGGAAAAAGGCATTGAGGGGAAATTGAGCAGGAATTGAGAAAAAAGATATATTGTGCTTACGTTCTTCATGTACTCTTGTTGTGATTTCATTGTTTTTTATCGTATAATATGGATACTGGAGGTGGTTTGGATGAAATACAAGATTTTAGTTGTTGATGATGATAAAGAATTGGTGAAAATGCTTTGTAGTTATTTTAATATGAAACAATATGAAACCATTACGGCTACAGATGGAATGGAAGCATTAAATAAAATAAAAATGAAACCGGATATTATTTTGTTGGATATCAATATGCCACGCATGGATGGGATTGAAGTATGTCGTCTGATACGCAGTAAAGTGTTATGTCCAATTTTATTTCTGACAGCAAGAGTTGACGAAGATGATAAAATTAATGGGTTGCTTTCAGGTGGGGATGATTATATTACGAAACCATTTAGTCTTCGGGAGTTGGAAGCAAGGATTGTCACAAACATAAAGAGAGAAGAAAGGCATCAACAAAAAACGGAATACCGTTTCATGGATGAAATGCTGATTGATTATTCTGAAAAAATAGTAGCTATAGCTGGACACAAGATGGAGTTCACAAAAATTGAATATCAGATTATTGAATTCTTATCCATGCATCCAGGGCAGGTGTTTGATAAAGAACGTATATATGCACAAGTCTGTGGATATGATGCGGAAGGGGACAGTAGAACGATAACGGAATTAGTACGGCGTATAAGGAAAAAAATAGCGGATTATTCAGAAAAAGAATACATAGAAACTGTATGGGGGATTGGATACCGATGGAAAAAATAAGAAACTTGTCACTGAAAAAAACAATTCTGCTTTATTTTGTGATCAGCTTAACGGCAGCATTTCTGTTATCTGGATTTACAGTTCATTTTGCAAGAAATATGCAGAATAAAATATGGGAAAAATATATTGATTATGCAGATTATACGGACGTGTTTCAGCAATATGGAAAGAAATACGAGATTGAGATATCAAGACCTAATCAATCGCAGATGAATCGTTTGGACTATCATCTTTCGGAAATGTGTGACTTTATGGTAACATATTCGGTACTGATTTTTTCGATTGTTGGGAGTGTTGCTGCGGTATTCTTTTTTTATAAAAATAAGTTAAAGACACCTCTACAGGAACTAAAAGATGCCTCACAAATGATTGCAGATAATGAACTGGATTTTCATGTGTCCTATGAAAATAAAGATGAGATGGGAACTTTGTGTAAAGAATTTGAAATGATGCGAAGTGATTTAGCAGATAACAACAGAAAGATGTGGCGAATGATTGATGACGAGAAGGCTTTGCGGAATGCAATTGCACATGATATACGTTCTCCACTTTCCATATTGCGTGGGTATCAGGAAATGCTCTTAGAGTTTGTTTCTGCCGAGAGTATAAAAACAGAGGATGTTATTGATATCTTACAAACAGGCATGTATCAGATTGACCGTATAGAGCATTTCACGGAAAACATGAGAAAAATGTCCCATTTAGAACAGAGGGAACTGCAATGCTCAGAGATAGAATTATCGGAACTGGTAAAAAAGATTGAGGCAGAAGCTGCCATGCTGTCCAAGAAGGAAAGTAAATTATGTAAGGTAGAAAGAGTGCAGGAACAAAACATTGTGAAAGTGGATGAGGAACTTGTCATGGAAGTGACAGACAACTTACTGGAAAATGCGATTCGATATGCACAAAAAAGTATTGCTTTGCAGATAAAGAAAAAGGATGGTTTTCTTATAATTTCTGTTGAAGATGATGGAATAGGATTTGTGGATACTGAGGAAAAAGTAACAGAACCATTTTATCATAAGAATCCACAAGATGATTTAAAGCATTTTGGCCTTGGCATGTATATTTCTCGTATTTTCTGTGAAAAGCATGGAGGAAATTTGAAAATATATAATGCCAGACAAGGCGGTGCTCATGTAGAAGCTCTTTTCAAAGCTGAATAAAAATACTTTATAAGGCTGAAATCACAAATAAAGTGGTTTTAGTCTTTTTTGTTGTGAATTTATTGAGAATTGATTTGTATGATGTTGTTAAAGAAATAAAGAAAGGAAGAGATACAATGAAAACAATCATAAAAAGAAGTATACTTGATTATTTAAAGAACCCTGTTTTGTGGATTGGCTTGATTATTATAGTTGCCAGTATGTATCAATGTCTGTCATCGTATTTGCAAATTCATTATATCAAACAGAATGAACAGATCACACAAAATGACGTAGCATTGGAAGATGCTGATGTCATGGATGGGTACATTCCCACATCTGATGATAAAGAAAGAAGAAGGGAGTGGGAAGATACGATCAAAGAGACGCTAATGGACACCTCCAAAAATGGTTTTGGATTTAGCAGGCAGGAAGCAGATCATGTAATGAAAGAAATTCAGAATATGGATGTAAAGACTGCTTCTGAGTTTTTGGAATCCCAATATGGCTATTATAATGCAATATATGCTTATGAGGACCTTGAAATTCATAAGGGGACAGCAGAAGAAATCAATCATTATATCGAGCGGAAATTATCCGAACATTCTTTTTCCTGGTACTTTGCCAAAAAATTTACGGATTTTGCAGGATTGCATATGGCCTTTTTTGCAACAGTCTTGCTATCATTTTTATTTATTCAGGATACACGAAAAAGTACCTATGAATTATTACATACAAAGCCTGTTACGGCAATCCAATATATATGTGGGAAAGTAATAAGCGGATTCATTAGTATGCTGGGCGTATTAGTGATTTTGAATGTTATATTCTTTATGCTGTGTTTGAAAACGTCTTTAGAATCGGGCTTTCCAGTAACACCAATTGATTTTTGCGTGAATTCTCTGATCTATATTGTGCCGAATCTTTTGATGATATGTTGTGTCTATACAATTACAGCATTAATATTTAAAAATCCGCTTCCGGCAGCACCAGTTTTGTTTTTACACATTATATATTCAAATATGCTGACCGAGAAGAATGATATTTATTATATGAGACCGTTCTCTATTATGGTGCGATTTCCTGGCAGGTTTTTTGAAACACATGCAGCCAAAATGTCAAATATAAATCAGATTATGCTTGTGATCTCATCTGTTATATTAGTATGTATTTCTGTCATAATCTGGAAAAGGAGGAGGGTTTATTGAAAACGGAACTAAAAAACTGCCTGTCGTTATATAAGATTTTTTATTCATGTGCATTTATACTGATATTGTGTGCTATTCATCCGATTATATACTATGAAGAAATCGGTTCAGCAATTCAGTCTCCAATAGCATTTTTAACAATTATTTTTTGTAGTGACACATATTTGATGGAAGTAAAAAGTAAGCGTGCCGATGTATTTCATTTGTATGATCAAAAAAAGCAGTTAAAAGTAATATCGCAGAGAGTGGGCGTTCAAATATTATATTTATTAATACTTTCTTGTGTTGGATATGTTTTGTTTTTCTGGCAAAAACCGGGCAGTGTAAACGAAGGCATTTCGGGTATTCAGATATTTCTTTTATATTTCATTGCAATGTTTGGAACTATCTGGCTTTGGAGTATATGCTCTGTGATTTTGTGTACATTGCTTCGAAATATGTGGGCAGGTATTGGATGTTTATTTGGAATTGTCATTGGACTTATATCAAAAGCGGGAAGTTCATTTTTCGGAAATCTGGGATTGTTTTCTTTCAGCTTTTGTGAACCTACTCAATTAATGTCCGAGAGTTGGATTTATGGAACGCTTGTGTCTTTTATAGCGGGGCTGTTTTTATTTGCAGTATTACCAATGACTTTAAAGAAAAGAGGATAGATTATGAGTATTAGAATAAATGATTTAACAGTTAGATTTAAAAATGGTGTAGTTGCAGTAAATAAGGCATCTCTTGAAATACCTAAGGGAATTTACGGACTTTTGGGTGAGAATGGTGCTGGAAAAACCACTTTGATGAGAGTGCTTACAACTGTTTTAAAACAAACGGAAGGAATGGTTTCCCTTGATGGAATTCTGTATAACGAGGGAAATTATGAGAAAATACAGAAAAAGATTGGTTATCTTCCACAGGAAATCGACTTATATCCGAATCTTACGGTGAAAGAATGTCTTGTATATATGGGGGGACTATCAGGAGTATCCACAAATGACCTCAAACAAAGAATTACCTATTATTTGGAAAAGACTTCTCTTACAGAGCAACAGAATAAAAAAATGCGGCAATTATCTGGTGGTATGAAGAGACGTGTCGGACTCATACAGGCACTTCTTAATAATCCGGATTTTTTGATTATTGATGAACCTACCACCGGGTTAGATCCGGAAGAAAGAATCAGGATCCGCAATCTTTTGGTTGATTTTTCAAAGGATAGAACTGTGCTGTTTTCCACTCATGTAGTAGAAGATTTAGCAGCAACCTGTACACAGCTTGCCATTATGAAAAAGGGAAGTTTTTTATATTCTGGAAGCGTGAGTGGGTTGCTGGAAAATGCAAAGGGCTGTGTTTGGAATTGTACGGTACAAAATGCAGAAGAAGCCCGTTTGTTAGAAGCCAATTATTCTATATCATCTAAGCAGTATGTAGAAAATGGAATTCATATGAAAGTATTAAGCAAAGGAAAGCCAAATGAGAATTGTGTCCTGGATAATGATATCACTTTGGAAGATGCATATATTTATTTGACGAATAGTTGAATATAACGGCGGGCAAGTTGCCCGCCGTAAATTATGCTTATTTTGTTAAAAGACCGGATAGATTTTTTCCAATGCAAAATCCAATCTGTGGATATAACTCCTGAATTTCCTGATATTTTGCTTCAATCATTTCTGGTTCATCAGCCCAGATCTTTTCATATATTTTGAAAGCTCTTTTAAAATGTGTTTTGGCTTGCGGAAGATTGGCAGTCATCAGATAAATGGTTCCAAGGGTTTCCTGTACTTTGGCATAATCCAGACAGTCATCGGAATGGTATTCCTTGATGATGCCGGATAATTTTTGTAATTCGGAGATTCCTCTTTCGGGTTCCTGCTGTTCTGTCAGGAACATTGCATAATTGGCAATCTGAGGTATGCTGTCATTTATATGAAGCAGGTTAAATTGGTCAAGCAGTGAGATACTTTTTTCCATGTGTTCTCTTGCAAGATCGGGATGACCGTTCATGCGGTAAAGTCCACCGAGATTGGCATGAAGGTTGGAAACAAGGCGAGCATTGTCAGCAGTGATATTTTCTATCTGGGCAAGTGCATCCTTTTCCAGTTTTATTGCTTTTTCAGGTTTGGTTTCAAGAGTTGCCTGAAAATCCAGTAATAACGCCCGGTCAGAGTCGGTGCCAATGCTTTTTGTCTTTAACAGTACCTTCAGTTCCTGAATGATTTCCTTCATACCTTTGTGATAGTTATAGTTATCCATGTATGGAAATGCACTTTCCAAAAAAAGCAGATACTTTGGCATATCATCTTTTTCAATCAGATCTAAGATATTTCCTATTGTTTGAAATAGCTTTTTATAATAATCTACTTCCATTCCATGCATTAAACATATGTGCTGTAAAGAATCCAGCAATGTGTGGCAACTACTTACAGATGGTTTTGTCTCTGAAAGAGTGATTTCCTGAATCATCGGATGCAGAGAGAGTGTGCGACGTGTTGTTGTCTGAACGAAACCAGTCTCAATTAAATCGTTGATTTCATTTAGTGTGGGCAGTTCCAGCCATTTGGCAAATATACGGGCAGAAATACCGGTGGAAGGAAGAAAGCATAGATTACACATGATATCCTGCTGTTTAAGAGATAAAGTGTATAGAGAAAACAGCGTATGGATATGATTGTAATAGGTGGCTTTGCTGCTTTGTCCATCTTTGATTATTTTAATTTTATCTTCGTTATGGAAAGATGCTTTTTCCACCTGAAGTCTTGTTAATAACTGGTCTGGAGTTGAGATTCCATTTTCCAGAAGTTTTGCTGCCAGTTCCACGGCAAAAGTATGAGAGTGAACAGTTTCGATGATTTTTTCAACTGTTGCCCGGTACGTGTCTGCCTCTGAATAAAATACTGATGCCAGTTGGAAGAGAGCGTTCATATCTGATATTTCTTTTAATGGCAGAGTACAGTATTCATCCAGTCTGCTTCTGGTTGTAAACAAAATCTGGCAGCGATATTTTAATACTACTGACAGAAAGCTGTCTTGTGTAGCAGTGACATTAAAATTATCTATGATCAACAGAGTATCAGATTTCAGGGAACGCAGAAAACGGTTATGTCTTTGAAACCGTTCCTGTTCCGTGCTTTCCGGCAGATCGTCAATAAAATCCATGTCAGTAATATCCTGATGAAGATTGCCGGTATATTCTACATATAGAATGTTAGTGCAATACTATTTGTAATGTTTTGCGTAGGCTTTGGCAAGTTCGCTTTTTCCAATACCGGCAATTCCGCAAAGAAAAACATGACGGTTTTCTTCAAGCATGGTATATAATTCTTCCAGTTCTTTATCTCTTCCGATAAAATGACGGCATGGTTTCGGAACCTCACTGTCCATAATATAATCCAGCACAATGGGTGACAGGGCACCTCCGGCAATTAATTTTTGATTTTTAGTATCACGTTTGATAAATTGTCGCTCCATGCCAAAAGAAATCAGCTTTGCAAGAAAAAGCAGACGTGAGCTGGCTGGTTTGTACAGAGAAGCCAGATTTTTCTTTTTGGCATCGGAGATGGTGTCATCTTGTATAAATAATGTGTATATATCCTGCATAGCCATATTGCAGTCAGACATCAATGGAAGCAGATTCTGGTGAATGGTTTCTGCCAGTTTTTTCTGATTACTGGGTTTGGAATAGTAGGCAGATATTTTGGGACTGATCTTTGCTTGACCGGTCAGCCAACGACAAACCAGACCATTATCCATAGAAAAATCCTGATTTGCCGGATCATCCATAAAATCTTCAAATAATTCGTATAAAAAATCAGGCTGACTCATTTGATTACTTTCGCTGATATGATTTTTTAAGCAAGTGCTAATAGAAGAAAAATCGCATCGATTCAATAGAAATTCCCCTTTCGTAGTTAAGATTAAGTATATCTATCATAACACGAACATACATTCGACTCAAGAAAATACGGATATTTTTAAAGTGATTGTGTCAATTTACAATCAATTTCTATTCAATGTGGTTTTCAGGCAGGTTCTGTAAAATAAGCTCAGAACAAACAATAACGGGAGGAGCTTATGCAACAGAATATTGAATTTGAGCGGTGCATTGATTTTCTGGTACGGATGATTGATAAGTACGGCGCTGAAGTCCTCCGGGAGTTGGAGGAAGAAAAACAGAATAAGGAAGAAAAAGAAGCGGCAGTTTCCTGAAATACAAAATGTAAATCAGACTGTCGCTTTTTTCATGCATTTTTAAATCAAATAAATTTTAAAAGCTGATGCAGAGTGTGTGGCTCATTATTCTGAGAAGCGGTAATACGCGTATCAAATGGCTTGAAATGATTCTGCGTATAAAAGCTCAGAAGAAATTCATTATCTTCGCATTCAAGAAACTCCATAACGCCACCTACGGAATATTTGAGACTGGATATGGTTTCCAGTGCAAATCCCAGTAGAATATTTCCAGGAATTCGTTTTTCCTTTGGAAGAGAATAGTTCTTTCCCAACTGGGCGATCAGGTAAGCTGCGGTAGTATAGGATTGTGTTTCTTCATCCAAAATACTGACACGGGACAGCTTTTTTGCCATTGTCTTGCTGATATTTGAAGCACGGACAGAGATGGGTTTTACTGTAAGTGAAAAATAACCAACCAGTGAAGCATCTTCAGCATCAAATACCAGATAAGTGATAGATTGATCTTTTTTGGTAAACTCAATCGCATTATGTAATAAAAAGTATTCCACATCGGGATTTTTGGGACAAGAAAAATCGGAGAGTAAGTCGTAAAGACTTTCCTCTCCGATATATGTCGGTTCGTCTTTATCCAAATATGCCCGAATATTAACGGTAAAATATTTATCAGACATGTTTTTTCTTCCTTTTTGACATTAAAGCTAAGATTTCCTGTGGGTTCGTTAACTGACGTCCGGGAAGTGTCTGCTTTGGTGTGCGGTCACGGTCGGCTTCGTCAATTGCTGCGACAAAACGCTTTACGCTATTTGGATTGGATACGACAAAATTATGAGTAATACTTGAAGTAGCCATACTAACACCTCCTCTTTTTTGGCTTTTTTGTGTATTTATAGTATATGCAATGTGTGATAAAAACACAATATCAAAAACAGAAATTATTTCTAAATAATTTTCAAGCCGGACATTTATTAGACGCTTCCGGTAAGCGAACAATATTTTCGAGCCAATCATTTATAAGTCGCCAATGGTGGGCGGGCAATATTTTGATAACAGAAATGCTCTGTATCTAACTTAATTATACGATTGGCGAAGAAATGCGTCAATACGGAAAATAAGTATTGAAAATAGTTGGAACAAGTACTAAAATAAGGTTGGGACAATAAAACAGAGTTATACTGCGAGGAAGATTATGAAGAATAAAAAGATTAAATGCGATATATATACCAGAGTATCCACAACCATGCAGGTAGATGGCTATAGTCTGGATGCTCAGAAAGAAAAACTCAAGAGATATGCGGAATTTCAGAATATGGAAATCGTAAATGAGTATTCCGATGAAGGTAAGTCTGGAAAGAGCGTAGAGGGCAGACCGGAATTTCAGAGAATGTTGGATAATATTGAGAATGGAACAGATGAGGTACAGTTTGTACTGGTGTTCAAGCTTTCCAGATTCGGTCGTAATGCGGCAGATGTTTTAAATTCTTTGCAGAGGATGCAGGATTTTGGAGTGAATCTGATCTGTGTAGAAGATGGAATTGACAGCTCAAAAGATAGTGGAAAGCTGATGATTTCTGTCTTGTCTGCGGTGGCAGAGATTGAAAGAGAGAATATCCTTGTTCAGACAATGGAAGGACGCAAGCAGAAAGCCAGGGAAGGAAAATGGAACGGTGGGTTTGCTCCATATGGTTATGAATTGGTAAATGGAGAATTGCAAATCGCAGAGGACGAAGCGGAGATTATTCGCCTGATCTATGATAAATTTATTCATACTAATATGGGAATCTCAGCGATTGCTGCATGGCTGAACCAGCATGGATATAAAAAGAAAAAACGACAGAATAATACACTGGACGCATTTGCCGCTTCATTTATAAAAGGCGTTCTGGATAATCCGGTATACTGTGGAAAGCTGGCTTATGGACGAAGGAAAAACGAGAAAGTTTCTGGTACAAGAAATGAATATCGCATTGTAAAGCAGGAAAATTATATGCTGCACGATGGTATTCATGAAGGGATTATTTCGGAAACAGACTGGGAGCTGGCTCATCAAAAACGGGAAAAAACAGGTGTGAAATATGAAAAGACACATAGCCTCGATCATGAGCATATTTTATCCGGAATATTGAGATGTCCGTTATGTGGAAGCGGTATGTATGGAAACGTGAACCGAAAGAAAAAGAAAGACGGAACTTTATATAAGGATTATTTCTATTATGCCTGCAAACATCGTCGCCTGGTAGATGGTCATAAATGTGGATATCGTAAACAATGGAGTGAGGAGAAGATTAACAATGCAGTGGAAGAGGTTATTCGGAAACTGGTGAAGAATCCGAAATTTGAAGAAGCAATTCTGAATAAAATTGGCTCAAGAATAGATACAGAAGAAATAGAAAAAGAGATTGAAGGACTGGAAAAACAGCACAGACAACTGACCGGAGCAAAAGTAAGGCTTGGACAGCAGATGGACAGTCTGGATATCATGGATAAATTTTATGAAAAGAAATATCAGGATATGGAGACAAGGTTATACCGTTTGTATGATGAGATTGAAGGCGTGGAGAACAGTATAGAGGAAGTCAAGAACCGCCTGTTGAATATCCGGCAACAGAAAATATCAGAAGAAAACGTCTATCAATTTCTTTTATATTTTGATAAACTATATGATAAGTTCACCGACCTGGAGAAGAAAGAATTTCTTAACAGCTTTGTAGAACAGGTGGACATTTACGAGCAGGAGCAGCCGGATGGCAGATTCCTGAAGCACATAAAGTTCCGTTTTCCGGTGTATTTTGGAGATAGGGAAATACAGGAACTTTGTTGGGACAACGAAAGTATCGTTGAGACAGTAGTCTTGATGTCAAGGAAAGATAAATAAAGCCCGGTTTTCTTATATGGAAACATAGCTACTGCAAAATGTGTGTCAGGTTGTAACCTCGGATTAGATGTCACGATTTGAGACAGTGGATTAGATGTCAGGTATTTTGGGATGATTTTTGGAAAACGAAAAAGGATGACAACCAATCTGGCAACTCGACCATTTTTGCGGATTGCAGGCAGTGGAATAGATGTGAGGAGGAATGGTGTTTATGGATAGAAATTATTTGTATCAAGTGGATATACGTGAGTGGATAGAAAATGGATTAGATGCTGAAATTATGGTTCCGGTTTTTGGAAATAGAGTTGATAAAAAATACGATGTGTATCTTCAAAGTTTTTTACTTCCAATTGATGCTGTTGAATCAGATATGCAAAATGATACGTATAATGCAAATACAATGGAGCCCGGAATAACAGTATATGGTTCATGGGAAAATGATGAAAAGGTGTATCATCGATGGGGAAATGATGATGATTTTGAACCTCTTATCATTAAAAGAAATTTTAATGGTGTAGCAACAGATTCGGTTGAAGTTGCAGAAGAATTTAGGCTGTTGTTTAATCTATATTTTAATTCACAAAAAAATGAATATGTTGATGTTTCAGATGGAGAGGGAATTACTGTTGTTAAAATGAATGACAATGGATACATTCTGTCTCTTATACACATCTGACGCTGCCGACGAATAGA
>ENA-UALE01000282-UALE01000282.1-human-gut-metagenome-genome-assembly--contig:-NODE-282-length-17864-cov-8.553653_pt1 | contig 17864 bp, 11 predicted proteins | sample MGYA00243697_ERZ654462 | MGnify/ENA primary metagenome ERZ654462 (study PRJEB26926, sample SAMN06164625) | human gut metagenome | biome: ENVO:00009003; feature: ENVO:2100002; material: ENVO:00002003... | reverse complement strand
CCTCTCTATTCGTCGGCAGCGTCAGATGTGTATAAGAGACAGATATAAAGGATATGCAGGAAAATACTTCCCCGATCTATACCGAATTTCTTCCCATCAGCCGGGCGGACATGGAAGCCCGGGGGTGGGATCAGCTGGACTTTGTGGTGGTGGGCGGCGATGCCTACGTTGACCACCCCAGCTTTGGCACCGCCATCATCAGCCGCCTGCTGGAGGCCGAGGGCTATAAGGTCGGCGTGCTGGCCCAGCCCCGTTATTCCGACTGCGAGGACTTCAAGCGGTTCGGCAGGCCGAAGTACGGCTTTTTCATCGGCGGCGGCAACGTGGACAGCATGGTGAGCCACTACTCCGTGGCAAAAATTCCGCGTGCCGAGGACGAATACTCTCCCGGCGGCATCGGCGGCGCGCGGCCTGACCGCAGCGCCACCGTTTACACCAGGCTGGCCAAGGAGGCCTACCCCGACCTGCCTGTGATCCTGGGCGGTCTGGAGGCTTCTCTGCGCCGGTTTGCCCACTACGATTACTGGCTGGACACCGTTCTGCCCAGCATTGCAGAGGACTCCGGAGCCGATCTCATCAGCTTTGGCATGGGCGAGCACCAGACCGTGGAGATCGCCCGGCGGCTGGCGGCAGGGGAGCCGGTGGAGTCCATCACCGATGTGGATGGCACCTGCTACCTGACCGATTTCGACCACCTGCCCGAAAAGTATGTGGAGTGCGCCGGTTTCCGGAAAGTGGCCTCCGATAAGGTGGCCTACGCCAAAGCCTGCCGCATCCAGATGGACAATCAGGATGTGGTCAGCGGCCAGATCATTGTCCAGAAGCAGAGTGAAAAGTACCTTGTGCAGAACATCCCGGCAAAGCCGTTGGTGCGCTGGGAGCTGGACAAGGTGTATGCGCTGCCCTACACCCGCCGCTACCACCCCATCTACGAGAGCATGGGCGGCGTGCCTGCCATCCGGGAGGTGCAGTTCTCCATCATCCAGAACCGCGGCTGCTTCGGCGGCTGCAACTTCTGCGCCATCCAGCTGCATCAGGGCCGCCGGGTCACCAGCCGCAGTGCCGACAGCATTGTGGCCGAGGCCGAGCGGATGACCCATGAGCCTGATTTCAAGGGCTACATCCACGATATCGGCGGCCCCACCGCCAACTTCCGGTTCCCGTCCTGCCGGGAGCAGATGCTGCGGGGCATGTGCAATGGCGGCAAGCACTGCCTGGCCCCCACCACCTGCTCCCACATGATCGTGGATCACAGCGATTACCTCAAGATCCTGCGCCGTGTCCGGGAACTGCCCGGCGTGAAAAAGGTGTTCATCCGCAGCGGCATCCGGTTCGATTACCTGATGGCTGACCCGGACGACACCTTCTTCAAGGAGCTGGTGGAGTATCACGTCTCCGGCCAGCTGAAGGTGGCCCCGGAGCACTGCGCCCCCAACACACTGGCCTACATGGGCAAGCCGCCCATCCAGACCTTCAACAAGTTCAAGGATAAGTTCTACGAGCTGAGCAAGAAGGCGGGCAAAAAGCAGTACCTCGTGCCCTACCTGATGTCCAGCCACCCGGGCAGCACCCTGAGCGATGCCGTCTATCTGGCCGAGTATCTCTACAAAAACCACATGCGCCCCGAGCAGGTGCAGGATTTCTATCCCACCCCCGGCACGGTGAGCACCTGCATGTTCTACACCGGCCTTGACCCCTACACCCTCAAGCCTGTGTTCGTGGAAAAGACTGCGGAGGGAAAAGCGCTCCAGCGCGCCCTGCTCCAGTATTACGAGCCCCGCAATGCCGAAAAGGTCATCAAAGCGCTGAAAATGACCCACAGGGAGGACCTGATCCCGCTGCTGGTGCCCGCCGAGGGCCGCCGCGCGGTCCAGCGCTCTGCCCGCCGGGCCGAGCCTGCCGAGGTGACCATCCACAACGACGGCACCTATACCGTCCGCTCCAACAAGGGCAGGGGAGGCAGGAATCAGAGCCGCGGAGCCGCCCCGGCCCGCACCGCAGGCGGCCGCCAGCCCAGCCCCGGCGCACGCTTTGCGCCCAACGGCACGGCACCCCGTAAGCCGAAGAATGATCAACAGAAAGAGAATACAGCGTGGAAAACTTCAAAAAAGAAAAAGTAAGCTTTTGGCGGCGCATTGCCGCTCTGGCCCTGGCTGCGGCGCTGGCCCTTGGCCTTGCCGCCTGTGATGCCTCGGCGGTGGTGCCGGGCAGCAGCACTCCTACGGTCAGCACTGCCCAGCCTGCCGGAGACGGCCAGACCGCCAACTTTGAGATGCACTTCCTGGATGTGGGGCAGGCCCTGAGCGTGCTGGTGGAATGTGACGGCCAGTATATGCTCTACGACGGCGGCAATGTGGACGATGGCAGCTATGTCGTCTCCTACCTGCAGAATCTCGGTGTGGAGGAGTTGCAGTATGTGTTCTGCTCCCACGCCCATGAGGATCATGTGGGCGGCCTGTCCGCTGCGCTGGCCTATTTTCCGGCAGACCATGTGTACAGCCCCGTGACGGAAGCCTCCACCAAGTGCTTTCAGGATTTCGTCAAGTACACCGGGCAGCAGGGCCTGCAGGTGGAGGTGCCCGCCGTGGGCACGGTCTGGCCGCTGGGCAGCGCCACTGTGACCATGATGGGCCCTGTGGCGCAGTATGACAACACCAACGATACCTCCATCGTTCTGCGGGTGGACTACGGCTCCACCAGCTTTCTGCTCACCGGCGATATGGAATCGGATGCGGAGCGCGATCTTGTGAACAGCGGTGCCAACCTGAAGGCAGATGTTCTGCAGGTGGGCCACCACGGCTCCAGCACCAGTACGAGCTACATCTTCCTGAACGCCGTCCTGCCCGAGATGGGCATCATCTCCTGCGGTGTGAACAACAAGTACGGCCACCCCCACGAGGAGACCCTGAGCATCCTGCGGGATGCGGGCGTGGATGTTTACCGCACGGACCTGCTGGGGGCCATTGTGATCGGTTCCGATGGACAGAACTATACCATCCGCACCGAGAAAACGGCTACCGATGCTGAGCTCAACCCCACCGACCCGGCGGCAGCGTCCACCGCGCAGCAGGGGTATATCGGCAACGTGAACAGCAAAAAGTTCCACCTGCCCAGCTGTGCAAACCTCCCTGCGGAGAAGAACCAGATCCTCTTCTCCAGCTACGAGGAGGCCATTGCGGCAGGGTACAGCCCGTGCTCGAGCTGCATCAAGTAAAAAGCATATCAAACAAGCAGCGCCCTGCCGGGGCAAACCGGCAGGGCGCTGCTGTTTTTTGGGATCATTTTTTTCGCTTCTTGAAATCGACCGGCAGCGTTGTCCACCGCTTCCGGAAGAGGTACGCCGCATCCTTGGGCTGGCGCTGGCGGGTAAAGATGCCTTTTTTGTTGCCGTCCACCCGCAGGATGCCCTCGGTGGTCTGGAAATCGGCAAAATTCCACACCAGCTCACCCTGTACGAAATCGTAGTGGTCGAACACGGCGTGGGTCATCTCCAGATATTCATTCTGGTACTCGGCACTCCACATCACACTGGGGAGCTTGTGCGCACCGCTCAGGTTGTCGGTGCCGTACTCAGTGAAGATGAGTGGGCGGCCATGCAGGACTTTTGCCCAGCCGTCCATCTCATGGTGGAAGGCGGCTTCAGCATCTGCCAGCCCGGCCCCGCCCAGTACATACCAGCCGTAGTAGCGGTTCAGGCTGACGAAATCGGCAAAGCGCTGGCCCTTGCTGGTGTCGGGCAGGCTGGTCATCAGGACCGTATAAGTACGGGGGCGCTTCTGGGGGTCGAGGCGGCGGGCCAGCTCAAACAGGGGCTTGAAATATTCCTCCGTGCCCGCGCTGGTGCACTGAGGCTCGTTGAGCAGGCTCCATGCGATGACCGAGGGATGGTTTTTGTCCCGGTCGATCATATCGGTCAGGGCTGCCTTGTGGTTCTTGAGCAGCGCAGGTGTGGTCTCCTTCTCAAAAAAGCCCTGCTGCCTGCCGTTGCCCTGATTGGCGGCCAGGAAGTTGGCTGTGCTCTGCAGAAAGCCCACGGCGGGGACTTCGTCAATGATGAGGAAGCCCTCCTCATCGGCCATCTGGTAGATCTCCTCAGCGTAGGGGTAGTGGCTGGTGCGGAAGCAGTTTGCGCCGATCCACTTCATCAGCTCAAAATCCCGCTTGATGGTGGGCAGGTCGAGCCCACGGCCCCGGATGTCGGCATCCTCGTGCCGGCCGAAGCCCCTCAGATAGACCGGGCTGCCGTTGAGCAGGAAACGCCCGTGCCGGATCTCAAAGGTGCGGATGCCGATCCGGTCCAGATACTCGTCCACCACTGCGCTGCCCTCGTGGATGCGGATGACCAGATCGTAGAGATAGGCGGCGTGGATATTCCACAGCTTGGCGTTTTTGACCACCAGCGTACCGGTGGTGCCGGAGCTTTCGGCCACCCGGGTGGTGCCGTCGTAAAGCTCCACAGTCACGGGGTGGGGGCCGTTGGTGGACACGGTATAGTCGATCTCGGCCCCGGTCTCGGTCAGGCGGTATCGGGTGGAATAGTCCAGCACCCGCTCCTTGGGCAGGGCCATCAGCCAGACGGGCCGGTGGATGCCGGCGTAGTTGTAAAAATCAAAGTAGGGTGCGGCGATCTTTCTGCCGTCCGCAAGGGTGCGGGTGGTGCCTGCGGGCAGCATCGTCTCGCTGAGCTCGTTGTTCGCCAGAACACTGAGCTTGTTGAACTGGTTGTAGCGCACGATGTTGGTCACGGTGGCATCAAAGGGCAGGAAGCCGCCCTCGTGCTGGGCCACCTCCACGCCATTGACGAAGATCCGGGCCCGGTGGGTGACCGAGCCAAACCGGAGAACAATGTCCCAGCCGCTCCATTCCGCAGGGACAAAAAAGCTGGTCTCGTACCAGAAATCACCGCAGTATTCGCGGGAGGCCTTGTCGGTGAACAGGTCGCAGAAGGAGGCAGGCACCGGCATGGAAAGAGAGGAGGGCAGGTCCAGCGCCCATCCGGCCTCCACACCCTTGCTCTCGGGGTCGAAGCTGAAACGCCACATCCCGTCCAGGCCGATGAGACGGCGGGTGGTGGTAGCGCGGGGATACAGCAGGGAGCGGTTCATCAGGATGACCTCACATTCATCAGCCCGGCGGCATTTTGCGTGCCACAGGGGCGTTTATTGTCTTTGTACCCAGTATGACAGAAATTTTATAAAAGGGATAGAAAGATTTTTGAATAAATCCAGACTTTTTTCAGGAAAACAGGCGCTGCTCTGGGCAGAATACCTATTATCCCCGGCCTGGTTTAAAAACTTCCGTAAAGAGTGCCACAAAAAGTGAATGCTGGGAAAAAGAGGGAAAAACAGAATGTGAACGAATTGTGAAAATACACAAAAACAATACCTTAAAATTGTACGAATTCACCTAAAAAATATTCTAACATTTTTTGATAAAAGTTTGTCATAATATTGGAGTACAAACTTGGATACAGCAGAAGGGACACTGTACCGTTTGAATTGACCACCGAAGGAGAATACAATGGCAAATGAAATGCAAAAGACCACCCCGTTTGGGATGCGGGACAAGGTCGGCTATATGTTCGGCGATTTCGCCAACGATTTTACTTTTATCCTGTCGTCCAGCTTCCTGATGAAGTTCTATACCGACGTGATGGGCGTGAGCGCCGGTGTTGTGGGCATGATCATGATGATCGCCCGCTTTGTGGATGCCTTTACCGATGTGACCATGGGCCAGATCGTGGACCGCTCCAAGCCCACCAGGGACGGCAAGTTCCGCCCCTGGCTCAAGCGGATGTGCGGCCCTGTGGCCATCGCATCCTTCCTCATCTTCCAGTCCGGTCTGGCCGGGATGTCCTACGGCTTCAAGGTGGCATGGCTCTTTGTGACCTATATCCTGTGGGGCTCCATCTTCTACACCTCCGTCAACATCCCTTACGGCTCCATGGCTTCCGCCATCTCTGCTGACCCCAAGGATCGCGCAGAGCTGTCCACCTGGCGTACCATCGGCAGCACCCTGGCCAGCCTTGTGATCGGCGTTGGCACCCCCATGGTGGCTTACGTCACCGTCAATGGTCAGACGGTCCTCTCCGGCAGCCGCATGACCATCATTGCAGGCGTTTTCTCTGTCTGCGCCATCCTCTGCTACCTGCTCTGCTTTAACCTGGTGCGTGAGCGTGTGGATGTGCCCGCCAACAACAGCAAGATGGACATTGGCAAGATGCTCAAGAGCGTGTTCACCAACCGTGCCCTGCTGGGTATCATTGCTGCCGCCCTCTTCCTGCTGCTGGCCATGCTGACCATGCAGGGCATGGCAGGCTATGTGTTCCCCAACTTCTACGGCAGCGCCGCCGCCCAGTCTACCGCTTCTCTGCTGAGCAGTGTGCTGATCCTGCTCGTCTGCGCACCCTTTGCCTCCAAGCTGGCCAGCCGGTTCGGTAAAAAAGAGCTGGCCACCGTATCCTGCATCGTGGCCACGGTGCTGGAGGTCATCTGCTTTGTTCTCAAGCCCGCCAATGTCTGGGTCTATGTCGGCTTCTTCTGCGCCGCCTTCATCTGCCTGGGCTTCTTCAACACCATCATCTGGGCAATGATCACCGATGTCATCGATGATTCCGAGGTCCGCAACGGCATCCGTGAGGACGGCACCATCTATGCGGTCTACTCCTTTGCCCGCAAGCTGGGTCAGGCATTCTCTTCCGGCCTGACCGGCGGCCTGCTGACCATGATCGGTTACAGCGCTGCCACTGCCTTTGACCCGGAGGTCACCATGGGCATCTTCAACATCTCCTGTATTGCCCCCGCCATCGGCTTCGTGGCCGTGGCCCTGAGCCTGTTCTTCATCTACCCCCTGACCAAACAGAAGGTGGAGGAGAACGTGGCCGCACTGGCACAGCGCCATAATAAGTAAGGAAACGGATCAAGCCGCCCACGGGAAATTCCTGTGGGCGGCTTGTTTCTGCTTCAAAATTGATGTATACTAATATATCAGGAATGATACAACGGCACGAGCGGAACAACAGGAAAAAGGAGCGGTGTACGATGCGGGTGGATCCTTTGCAGATCCTTACAAAGCTGGCAGCGGTGCAGAATATCCCGACCCGGCGGGTCACCCCGCCCTTTGAGGGGTTGGAAGAGTTTGACTACGGCCTGCGGCGATCGCTGGACCCCCAGTTCGACTGGCAGGAGTTCGGCCAGCTGCTGCTGGACAGCACCCCTGAAAATACCCTGCTGCTGGTGGAGGGCACCTTTGAGCTGCACTTTGCCCTGTTCTGCATCCCCGATGAAAAAAACACGGTCTTTCTCATTGGACCATGGACGGTGGGCCCCCGCACCCAGAGCGCCCGCAAATGGGTCAGGCGCTATCTGGGGGAAGCCGGAGAGGCCGCTGTGCAGGAGTACTACAACGGCGTGAAGATCCTGGAGGCCAGCGATTTCTATGGAGCTTTGCGGGTTGTGGTGGATACGATGTTCGGCTGCACTGTCCCGGTGCAGGAGCTGAAGGAATTCCTGCCCTTCCAGTTCCACCCGGATACCCGCTATTTCCACGAGCCGGAGTTCCAGAAGGAGATCCCGGTCACCATGCTGGAGCAGCGGTATGAATCGGAGAACCGCATTCTGGACGCGGTGGCCCGGGGCGATGAGGAAGCCGCCATCGAGGCCATGCACCAGCATTCCCGCTTTACCTACGGCGGCCGGTTCGAGGGGACGCTCTACCAGCAGAAGAACAAGATGATCGTGCTGAACACCCTGCTGCGCAAGGCCATTGAACCCAGCAAGGTGCATCCCTATTATATTGATGCCATTTCCAGCAAGTACAGCCGCATCATTGAGGAAGCCAACGAGGTGCCCAACGAGATGATGTGGCAGATGACGCGGGATTACTGTGCCTATGTCCGCCGCTACTCGCTGAAGGAGTATTCGCCCGCGGTGCAGAAGGTGATGAACTACGTCAACCTGAACGTGGCCGAGCCGCTGACGCTGAAAAGTCTGGCCGCCATGTGCTTCATCAGCCCATCGTACCTGTCGGCATTGTTCAAGCAGGAGACCGGCAGCACTCTGATCGATTATATCAACACCCAGCGCGTCAACCGCGCGGCCCAGCTGCTGGTGCAGAACAACCACACCATTGCCGCCGTGGCCGAGGAAGTGGGCATTCTGGATGTGAATTATTTTACAAAGATCTTCAAAAAGACGCTGGGAGTCACCCCCACCCGCTACCGCCGCGAACACAAAGAAAAGTGAAAAATGAAAAAAATGCCCGGTTTTTCCCGGAAATGTACGTTTTGTGCAAAACTCCCGGGAAAAAACGGGCATTTTCTGTACAGAGAAATTTGTTGCATGAACAGAACGATGTTGTAACCGTTTTGAAAGGATTTATGGATTTTTGGCATGGAATTTGGATGTATGTTGCATTTTCGACTGATTTTGTACTTGATGGCAAAAAGAATGTTGTATACAACAATATCAACTGTGAAGAATGCACAAAGAAATGACCGGAATCTTGTGAACTTGTCCCATTGCGAATGATTTTCCAGACGGTTATAATACAAACAGAAACCATGGAACATACATGTAAGTATATTCCATGAGATGCTGTGATATGCGAATGAAGGAGAACAAGATTATGAAAATGATTTCCCGTCGTGACTTTATGAAGGCTTCTGCTGTTGTGGGTGCTGCCGGCGTTCTGACCGCCTGCGGCGGCTCCTCCAGCTCCACTGCTGCTTCCTCCACCGCTGCTTCTTCTGCAGCTGCTTCTGAGGCTGCAACCGGCAGCGCAAACGTCGGTGTCTGCATCTATCAGTTTGCTGATAACTTTATGACCCTGTACCGCACCGACCTGGAAGAGTACCTGAAGGATAAGGGCTACGCCGTGACCATCGTTGATGGCAAGAACGACCAGAACACCCAGACCGAGCAGATCAACACCTTCCTGCAGCAGGGCGTTGACGTTCTGATCATCAACCCTGTTCAGACCACTTCTGCACAGACCATCGTGGATACCATTTCTCCCTCCGGCACTCCCATCGTCTTCATCAACCGTGAGCCCGAGAAGGCTGTTCTGGATTCCTACGCAGGCAAGTGCTGCTACGTTGGCGCTGACGCACGTCAGTCCGGTACTTACCAGGGCGAGCTGATCCTGGAGACCGAGACCCAGGGCGATATCAACGGCGACGGCAAGATCACTTACATCATGTGCAAGGGCGACCCCGAGAACATCGATGCTCAGTACCGCACCGAGTACTCCATCAAGGCTCTGACCGATGCCGACAAGGAAGTGGAGTGCCTGTACGAGTACCTGGACAACTGGGATCAGACCACCGCACAGCAGGACGTTGCAAACGCTCTGGCACAGTACGGCGAGAAGATCGAAGTTGTGTTCTGCAACAACGACGCAATGGCTCTGGGTGCTCTGCAGTCCATCGAGCAGGCTGGCCGTACCGTTGGCAAGGACATCTACCTGGTCGGTGTTGACGCACTGAAAGAGGCTGTCCAGAACGTTGTTGACGGCAAGATGACCGGTACCGTTCTGAACGACGATGTGGGCCAGGCTACCAAGGCTGCCGAGGCTACTCAGCTGTTTGTTGAGGGCAAGGACGTTGAGGAGTACTACTGGGTCGACTACGTCAAGGTCACTGCCGAGAACGCAGCACAGTACCTCTAATTCCTGTAGCACAAAACTCACGTTTGCAAGGTACGCAGTGAGTCCTATGGCTTGGTAAAAGCTTAAAAGCGCGTGCGTGCGAGATTTCTCTCGGGCGCACGCGCCTTCTTTTAGAAAGGACGCACCGCGCGGCCTGCAAATTGCAAGATAAGGAGGCTCTGCGGAATGTCAGAATACCGTCTGGTAATGAAAGGCGTGGTCAAGACCTTCCCCGGCGTAAAAGCGCTGGACCACGCGCAGTTGGAGCTCCGCCCCGGTAAAGTTATGGCCCTGATGGGCGAAAACGGTGCCGGTAAGTCCACCCTGATGAAGTGCATGTTCGGCATTTACAAGATGGACGAGGGCGAGATCGAATACGAGGGAGAAAAGGTCGTTATTGCGAACCCGTTGGAAGCACTGGGCCGCGGCATTGCCATGGTGCATCAGGAGCTGCAGCCCATTCCGGCCCGTACCGTGGCTGAGAATATCTGGCTGGGCCGCTACCCCACCAAAAAGGTTGGCCCCATCACCATTGTGGACCACAGCAAAATGTATGCCGATACCGATGCCCTGCTGAAGAAGCTGAAGCTGCAGATCAATTCCCACGCAAAGCTGGGCAGCCTGAGCATTGCCCAGATGCAGATGGTGGAAATTGCAAAGGCTGTTTCCGCAAACTGCAAGGTGCTGATCTTGGACGAGCCCACCTCCTCCCTGACCGCCAATGAAGTGGAATCGCTGTTCCGCATCATGCGTGAGCTGAAGGAGCAGGGCGTTGCACTGGTCTACATCAGCCACAAGATGGACGAGATCAAGGTCATTGCTGACGAAGTGACCATCATGCGTGACGGCCATTACATCGGCAAGTGGGACGTTGCCAACATGACCAAGGAGCAGATCATCGCCAAGATGGTCGGCCGTGAGCTGTCCAATCTGTTCCCGCCGCTGGAGAACCACCCCTCCGAGGAAGTGATGATGAAGGTGGAGGACTTCACCTCCATCCATCCGCGCTCCTTCCGCCATTGCAGCTTTGAGCTGAAAAAGGGCGAGATCCTGGGCGTGGCTGGTCTGGTGGGCGCACAGCGCACCGAGCTGATGGAAGGCATCTTTGGTCTGCGTGCACACACCTCCGGCAGGGTGTGGATCAAGGGCGAAGAGGTCAACATCAAGCAGCCCCGCGATGCCATCCGGAAGAGCGTGGCTCTGCTGACCGAGGACCGCCGCGCAACCGGCATCATGGGTGTGCTGAGCGTGGCCGACAACATCTCCATTGCATCGCTGGACGCTCTGCGCAAGGGCCCCATCATGCTGGATGACAAGAAGATTTTGGATCTGGTGGCGACCAATAAGGAAAAGATGGCCATCAAGGTGCCCAGCCCCAAGACCCAGATCAAGAGCCTGTCCGGCGGCAACCAGCAGAAGGTGCTGATCGCCCGCTGGCTGGCAAATAACCCCGATGTCCTGATCCTGGACGAGCCCACCCGCGGCATCGACGTTGGTGCAAAGTACGAGATCTACTGCATCATTGCCGATCTGGCCAAGCAGGGCAAGAGCATCATTATGATCTCCTCTGAAATGAGCGAGATCATTGGCATGTCCAACCGTGTCATGGTCATGTGCGATGGCCGCGTCACCGGCTTCATCGACGGCAAGGACGCAACCCAGGAGAACATCATGGAGCTGGCTACCCAGTTTGAGACCGCGCCGGAAAAGGCAGCGGCCAATCAGTAAACAAGGAGGCTGTCTATTGTGGAAGCTACCAAGAAATTAACGGGTAAATCCGTAAAGAAATGGCTGGGCAACAACGCCATTATCGTTCTGATGCTGCTCGTCTCTCTGTTCGTCGGCATCATTCACCCGAACTTTTTTGCACCTGCAAACCTGATCAACCTGTTCAAGAACGTGTCCATCCGCTACATCATCGCGCTGGGCATCTCCGGCTGTCTGATCACCACCGGCAACGACCTGTCCGCAGGCCGTCTGGCTGGTTTTGCCGCCTGCCTGGCCTGCATCTTTGCGCAGACCGAGGGCGCTGCCGGTAAGTTCTACCCCAACATGCCCACTCTGCCCACCCCTGTGGTGTTCATTCTGGTCATTGCCATCTGCGCCATCGTGGGTCTGTGCAACGGTCTGGTCGTTTCTTACCTGAAGGTCCAGCCCTTTATCGCTACCCTGGGTATGCAGCAGGTCGTCTACGGTATCTGCCTGGTCTACACCGGCGGTACCCCCATCGGCTCCCTGAACAAGAACTTTACCTCTCTGGCCTCCAACACCATCCTGAAGGTCCCCGTGCTGATCTGGATCGCCCTGATCGTGGCCTTCTGCTTCTGGTTCCTGTACAACAAGACCCGTCACGGCAAGTATATGTACGCCATCGGCGGCAACGAGGCTGCTGCTGAGGTTGCCGGTGTCAACGTCAACGCCACCAAGATCCGCATCTACATCCTGGCCTCCTGCATGTTTGGTCTGGCAGGCTGCCTGCTGGCTGCAAAGTCCGGCGGCGCATCTGTCAACACCGCACAGGGCTATGAGCTGGACGCCATTGCGGCTTCTACCATCGGCGGCGTTTCCACCACCGGCGGTGTCGGCACCGTGCCTGGCATTCTGGTCGGCGTTCTGGTCTTTGAGCTGATGAAGGTCGCTCTGCAGTTTATGAACGTCAACTCCTCTTACACCTATATCGTCCAGGGCCTTGTCATCATCGTGGCTGTGGCCATCGATATCCGTAAGTACCTGGCAAAGAAGTAACTCCCCATTCGCATACAGAGAAGCCCCCCGCCGGTTCTCCCGGCGGGGGGCTTCTGCTGTTATTTCCCCAGCTGCCGCTGCTGCAGGCGGTATTGGCGGGGTGTCAGCCCCTCCTGCTGCTTGAACAGACTTCCAAATAGCCTTCCGCGTTTTCTCGCCCACTCTCCGAAAAAAGTTGGAGAACTTTTTCTTTTTCGTTGAATTGCACAAGAACGTGCCTCCTTGTTTGGCAGTTGCGTTGAATTTATGAACGTTCTTTGAATTTTGATATTTTCCTTCAATTTATTATAACACAGCTCCCGGAAGAGTGGTATACTACAAGCCAGAAACAGTGCTGTTAAGTACGGAAAACAAAGATCGGTGAATGAGGTGTGTCTTATGAGTGTTTACGAAAAAATTTCCGGTTTTGCGGATGAGATCAGCCAGGACTTTGACCAGCAGCTCAAAACTGTGACGGATCTGGGGATGAAGTATATCTGCATCCGCAGCGCCGAGCACAAGGGCATTGCCGATTACACCCCCGAGGAAGTACGCACCGTTCTTCTGCCAAAGCTGCGGGCCGCAGGCGTGGGCGTTTCCAGCCTGGGTACGGCCATCGGCAAGGTGGAGGTGGACGATGAAGAGGGCTTTGCCAAGCAGCTGGAGCAGCTGGAAACACTCTGCGAAACGGCCAAGCTGCTGGACTGCTCCTTCATCCGGATGTTCAGCTTCCTCATCCCCAAGGATGCCGATGCAGACAGCTATACCGATGTGGTGCTGGATAAGCTGCGTCAGTTTATCCGGATCGCGGAAAAGCATGACATTGTCCTGCTCCATGAAAATGAGAAGGGCATCTACGGAGACACCGGTGCCCGCTGCAAATTGCTGTTCGACCGGCTGGCCTGCCCCCACTTCAAGGCGGCGTTTGATTTTGCCAACTTTGTCCAGTGTGAGCAGGACACCGCGGAGTGCTGGGAACTGCTCCATGACCAGATCGCTTATATCCACATCAAGGATGCTCTGCCCGGCTGCCTGCTGAATGTGCCCGCAGGCACCGGCCTTGGCAAGATCCCTGAGCTGCTTCGCCGTGCTTTCTGCGAGGAGGGCTACCACGGCTTCCTGACGCTGGAGCCCCACCTGGCAATGTTTGATTTCTTTGCACCAGGAGCCAAAGGCGGAAAGAGCCAGAAGCTCCAATTTGAGAATAACCCGATCGTCGAGAAGATGAAGTCCGAGATGGCCGAGCCGGGCCGCCCCAAGGACGGCGCAGAAGCTTACGCCACCCAGTATCATGCACTGGTCGAGATCCTGAATCCCATTCTCAATTGATATCCACTCTCCGTTTACCATAAGCTGCCACAACAGAAGCCCCCCGCCGGGAGAACCGGCTGGGGGGCTTCTGCTGTTTGCGGCAAAAAAGCTGGGCCCCATGCTGTCAGCAGCTTTTCATTTGGAATATGGCAATATTTTGCGGCTTGTCAGTCACTGGCAGGCCGCTTTTTTCTTTGTCAAAGGCAGTTTCGTGAAAATGACCGAAAAAGGAACCCTGATTTGTGAATATCAACAAAAGTTTTCAAAATACTTGATTTTAATTTAGGGGGGGGGTATAATGAAATGACAAGAAATTCCTTTGAGAACAAAGCACTCAGCAACCTGGCTGAGACCTGCAATGCGGAAAATGGAACCTACAGGGGAGGTGACAGTGCGGTAGGAATCTGGAGGGTTCCTTGCGGGGAATCCGTTGCAAAAATGCAAATAGTGATGAAAGGAATGAAGAAAGTTGAAACAGAAAAGTCAAAACCGGTTTTTGGCGGCCCTGCTGGCAGTGGCAATGATGCTTCAGATGCTTCCCATGCTGGCTTTTGCGGAGGACGCACTCGGCACCGGAAAAGTACGGAACAAAAGAACGGGTACGATAATATACGTCTTTGAAGGAGGCTGTGCAACAGGCATGGAGTGGTGATACCATCGAGCTGGGCGAGGGCAATTATACACTGTTTGAGAAGAATAATAATCATGCCAAGGCAGGGAATAAAGACCTGACCTTTGTGGGGCAGGGGCCTGACAAAACGGCCTGGAATATCGGTGATGAGGTGCCGGACCCGAGCAAGTACGGCACAGAGTATAACGGCGATTACAGCTTTGATGGTGCTGGAAAAATTACCTTCAAAAATATGACGCTTCGCTCCGGTAATGTAGATTATCTGGGTTTCATCCGTCCGGATCAGACTGTGGTGGATCACTGCATCATCAACGGCAAGACCTTCTACTGGGGTTATACCAGTGCAGTGTTCACTGATACGACCTTCAATGCTCCAAGTAAAGATTATGCGATCTGGACGTATAGCTCCCCGACCATGATATTTGATAACTGCACCTTTAATACAACGGGAAAAGCAATCAATGTTTACGCGGATCACGAGGCAGGAAGCCATGACATTAGGGTTTACTTTAACAACTGCACCGTGAATTCCTCCATCCTCAATAAACAAGCGCTGAATATCAACGACAGCAACATGCGTCCCTATAAGTACATCATTCATATCGACAATCCCCAGACCATTGATGCAGCCCTGAGTAATACGACCTGCTCGCAGCTGTTCGGCTTTAAAGAGGACAAAACCACTGGCTTTACGGGCAACACTGGCTATACGGACGTGTATCTGGGCGGCGATCTGGTCTGGACAGACGGCAAGATGAAGACGCACTCCTATACCGTTGGTGAGAAGGAGGATGCCTATGAAATTACCGGCCGTTCGGATTGGACACCGAGCGTTGAGCGTGTTGATGAGTGTGAAGTGACAAAAACCTGCAAGTACTGCGGCTGGACGAAAAAAGAATTGGAACATGCCAGCGTGTACCGCCTCCAGTACAACCTGAATGAAGGCGTTGGCGACGCAACTGCCGACTACAACGATGCTTATTCCCGTGAAAAGGAGAGCGTGACGCTTGCAGCGGCTCCCACACGAGAAGGCTACCAGTTTGCTGGATGGCTGAGCCTTAACGGTAAGCTCTATAAAGCCGGGAGTGAGCTTGAACAACTGACGGGTGATGAGGTGTTTACGGCACAGTGGAAGAAGGATGAGCCTGTCGTCAATCATACCCTGACCGTGACCGGCGGCACCTTTGCTGTGAAAAACGGCGACATTGATGTGACCGATACACTGGAAACCAGCACCGATGAGGCCAGCGGCAAGCAGACCTGCCTTGTGCCGGATGGTGCAGAAGTCACCGTGACGCTGGACCAGACGAAGGTTCCCGAGGGTATGGTGTTTGATATCTGGTCTACCGGCGAACTGCCGCTGGATCAGGATTACAAGGCTGAGTCCATTGCCTTTACCATGAATGGTGATGTGGATGTGGCCGCACAGTACCGCAGCGCTGACATTGAGGATGGTTCTGATGTTGTTGGCCCCATCATTGTCGGTACGGCTGTTGTGGCTGGCGGCGCACTGGTCGGCTACACGCTGGGCACCGATCTTGTGGGCAAGATGTGGGGTCTGCCTTACTTCCCCAGCAACCGCAGTGCGCTTGCAATGATGCTGTGGGAGGATGCAGGCAAGCCTATGCCGGAATCTGAGATCCTCTACCCCGATGTTGGCCAGGAAGAACAGGATATGGATCTGCAGCATGCTGCCCGCTGGGCCATGGAGCACGACCTCATGCCTGACCTGAACGATCAGGATACAGAGCTGCCCCCTGAACAGGTGAAGTTCTATCCGGACAACATGGTTACCAAGATCAGCGTGTTGCGTGCTTGGAAGAAGGCACAGGACCTCAAGCAGAACGCGCAGTAAAATTTGACATCCTCTGATATTTCCCAAACACAGCAGGAGCGCCCCACCGGGTCATACCGGCAGAGCGCTCCTGCTGTGTTTCTGTTAAGCTTCAGGAAAGGGGAACACACTCCACTCAGCGGCCCACGATGAGGTCGCGGCGGCAGCGCAGGCCGACCATCAGGAAAGCGCTGTCGCCCAGCTGCCGCAGCACCACCCGCTGGGTGTCGGTCTGGCCCTCACACAGCAGGGAAAGGTTCAGGGTGGTGGAACCCTTCTCCGTGGTGAGCACCAGCGTGGACACGCCCTGATTCATCAGGGTCTTCATATCCTGAATGGTGGTGCGGAAGGTGGCGGCGCAGTCCGGCACGTCCAGCGTCAGGACACGGCCCTCCTGCCGGGCGGTGTAAAGGACCTGACGGCCCAGCAGACCCTTGACGGTGTACCGGGCTTCGGTGGTCTTTGCCCCGTCAGCGGAGATCAGCATGATGTCGCCCTGAATGGGGTCACCCTCCGGTGCGCCGTAGCCGCCGTAGGCGGGGTCGGTCTCGCCCACGGCAACGTCGCCGCTGTGCAGCGCGATCTCGCCCTGAAGCATTACGCTTTCGTCCTGCGGGGGCAGGTAGCCTGCAACAACGGTGTCATCGGTGGCAGCCGCAGCGGCAGGCTCCTCGGCAAATGCGCCGACGCTCATGGGGATGGCAAGGGACAGCACCAGGGCTGCGGCAATGGCCTGACGGCCCAGCATGGTATTCAGAATCTTCATAAGAAATATACCTCCTGTACTATGGACGAAAAACCGCCCGTTCTGTAATGAATACGGAACGGGCGGCTTGTTTATTGCAGGGGTGTAAAAATTATTCCTCCCGGTTCAGGATCTCCATGAACTCATCGCCGGTGATGGTCTCTTTCTGGTACAGATACTGGGCCAGCTCATCCAGCTTTGCGCGGTTGTCGGTCAGGATTTGCACAGCCTTGGCGTGCTGGGCCTTGACCAGCTCCACCACCTTCTGGTCGATCTCACACTGGGTCTGGGCAGAGCAGGCAAGGGAAGTGTCGCCGCCCAGATACTGGTTGTTGACGGTCTCCAGTGCCACCATGTCAAACTCATCGCTCATGCCGTAGCGGGTCAGCATGGCGCGGGCCAGCTTGGTGGCCTGCTCGATATCATTGGAAGCGCCGGTGGTGATGGAGTGGAACACCACTTCCTCAGCGGCACGTCCGCCGGTGAGGGTGGCGATCTTGTTTTCCAGCTCCTCCTTGTTCATCAGGTAGTGGTTGCCCTCGTCCACCTGCATGGTGTAACCCAGAGCACCCGAGGTGCGGGGGATGATGGTGATCTTCTGCACGGGGGCGGAGTGGGTCTGCTTGGCGGCGACCAGAGCGTGGCCGATCTCATGGTAGGCTACGATGCACTTTTCGTGGTCGGTCAGGATGGAGTTCTTCTTCTGGTAGCCTGCAATGACCACCTCGATGCTCTCCTCCAGGTCGGATTGGGTCACGCTCTTGCGGCCTGCACGGACGGCCCGCAGCGCGGCCTCGTTGACGATGTTGGCCAGCTCGGCACCGGACGCGCCGGAGGCCATCCGGGCCACGGTGGTAAAGTCGATGCCCGGGGCCAGCGCGACCTTCTTAGCGTGGACCTTCAGGATCTCCTCGCGGCCCTTGAGCTGTCTCTTATACACATCTCCGAGCCCACGAGACTAGCGCTCATCTCGT
>ENA-UALE01000261-UALE01000261.1-human-gut-metagenome-genome-assembly--contig:-NODE-261-length-19093-cov-7.912964_pt1 | contig 19093 bp, 14 predicted proteins | sample MGYA00243697_ERZ654462 | MGnify/ENA primary metagenome ERZ654462 (study PRJEB26926, sample SAMN06164625) | human gut metagenome | biome: ENVO:00009003; feature: ENVO:2100002; material: ENVO:00002003... | reverse complement strand
CGAGATGAGCGCTAGTCTCGTGGGCTCGGAGATGTGTATAAGAGACAGGGGTGTGGTGCACCGTCCTGCCCTCCAGCCGGAAGGTGCTGGTCAGAACAAAATCAAACGGGAAGCGCTCTGCCTTGCTCTTTTCATCCGAGCGCAGCTCCAGCCGGATGGTGTCGCCCTCGGCGCAGAGCAGGGTGTGCTCCACGTCCCGGGCAAAGCCGTGCTGACCGCCGGGGTAGGTCTTGCCCTTATGGGTAAAGGCCCCGCCGGTCAGCTTGCCTGTCCAGGGGAAAAGGATGGGGGCATGGCGCTTCCAGACAGCCGGGTCGGCCTGCCAGAGCATCTCCTGCCCGGCGGCATTTTTCAGGCTGACTGCTTCGGCACCATGGGTATCCACGGTCAGGGTCAGGAATTCGTTGTGAATGGTTGCCTGCATGATTCATCTCTCCTTTTTATCTGTTGACGATGTGCTCGCCGTTTCCTTCCAGCCAGGTGCGCAGGTTCCGGGTGGTAATGTCCATCAGGTTCTGCAAGGCCTCCCGGGTCGTCCACGCAATGTGCGGTGTGAGGATAGCGTGGGGTTCTGCCCGCAGGGGGCTTTCCTGAGGCAGAGGCTCGGTGACAAAGGCATCGGCCCCGTAAAAGCCCAGCTGACCGCTGTGGAGGGCCGCTGCCACGGCCTCCTCATCCACCAGCGCGCCCCGGGCCGTGTTGAGCAGAATGGCCCCGGGCTTCATCTTCGCCAGCGCCTCCGCGTTGACAAGGCCTCGGGTCTGGGGCGTGGCCGGGCAGTGCAGGCTGAGGATATCGCACCGCCTCAGCAGGGTATCATAATCCACGAACTCCACACCGTCGGCGGCGTATTCGGGCCGGACGGTGCGGGTGCAGACCAGCACCTCCATGCCAAAGGCTCTGGCAATGCGGGCCGACTGCCGCCCGATGCTGCCATAGCCGTAAACGCCATAGGTCTTGCCATAGAGCTCCATCTGGGGCAGCAGGCCAATGCTCTCCGGGATATCCAGCTGCCAGCATCCCTGCTTGACGGCACGGTTGTAGCGCTCCGCGCACTGGCAGATGGCCAGCAGCAGGCTGAAGGTCATCTGGGCCACGCTGTAGGTAGAATAGCCCGGCACATTGGCCACCGCAACGCCGTGGCGGCGGCAGGCTTCCAGATCCAGGTTGTCGGTGCCCGTGGCGATGATGCCCACCCATTTCAGGTTCGGGCACTGCTGTAAGATCTCCTCATCCATGCGGCACTTGTTCAGCAGAACGATGTCCGCATCTCCAATGCGGGGGGCGATTTCCTCGTAGGCCGTGCGGACATAACTGACGGTATCGGGCACCAGCGCCTTTACCCCCGACCAGTCGAGGTCGCCTTCCTCCATGACATAGCTTTCCAGAATGACAGCTTTCATCTCAGTCCTCCAACAAAACGTCCTCGCTCAGCACCTGACCGATGGGCTTGGCAATGCACAGGTCGGCCTGCGCATCGGCCCCGGTGGGCTGCATGTTGATGACCACCAGATGGCGGCCACGGAAGTACCGGATGAGCCCCGCCGCCGGGTAGACCACCAGACTGGTGCCGCCGATGATGAGAGTATCCGCCTTACGGATGGCAGACACGGCCCCGGAGAGCACCTCCTCGTCCAGCCCTTCCTCGTACAGGACGACATCCGGCTTGACGATGCCGCCGCACTTGGGGCAGCGGGGCACGCCGGTACTGTTGGCAATGAAGTCCACATCGTAGAACGTGCCGCACTTCACGCAGTAGTTGCGCAGGGTGCTGCCGTGGAGCTCGTAAACGGTCTTGGACCCCGCCGCCTGATGCAGGCCGTCGATGTTTTGGGTGACGATGGCCTTCAGCCTGCCCTCCCGCTCCAGCTTTGCCAGCCGCAGGTGGGCAGCGTTGGGCTTTGCCCCCTTCACAATGAGCTTATCCCGGTAGAACCGGTAGAACTCCTCGGGGTTCTCCTCCCAGAAGGTGTGGCTCAGGATGGTCTCGGGCGGGTAATCGTACTTCTGGTGGTACAGGCCGTCCACGCTGCGGAAATCGGGAATGCCGCTTTCGGTGGAGACCCCCGCGCCGCCAAAAAAGACGATGCGGTCGCTCTCGGCAATGATTTTTTCCAGTGCAGGAACCATAAAAGAAACGCTTCCTTTCCGGCAGATCGTTGTGTTTTGGATAGCTCCAGTATAACACAAATCCAGAGGAAAGGAAGCGTTTCTTTTTTTTGATGGGATTGTCCCCTTGCTCAGCGCCCGTTTTCGGCAAACAGGGTTCCCAGCGCATCCAGCAGATCATGCGGGAGCATCCCGGTTTCCCCGTGCAGGGCAGCGGCACGGTCGGCAGCCGCACCATGGAGATAAACGGCACAGGCAGCGGCCTCAAAGGCAGGCAGGCCGCAGGCCAGCAGGGCGCTGGTCATGCCCGCCAGCACATCCCCGCTGCCGCCCCGGGAAAGCCCCGGGTTGCCGGTGGGATTGACCGCACAGCGGCCATCCGGCCCTGCAATGACGGTGTGCGCCCCCTTCAGCACCACCACAGCATTCCATGCTTTCGCATAGCGCAGCGCCGTGCCTTCCCGGTCCGCGTTGATCTCTGCCGCAGAGTGTCCGGTCAGCCGGGCCATCTCGCCGGGGTGGGGCGTTAAAATCAGTTCTCCTTGAGGGTGAGGCATTTTTTCCGTTTGGAGCAGGTCAGCGGCGGCGTTCAGGCCGTCCGCATCCAGCACTGCGCTGCCGGAAAAGCCGGGCAGGAGCGTTTTCACCAGCGCCCGGGTCTCGGCGGCACGGGCCGCGCTCTGGGCCGTATAACCCAGCCCGGGGCCCGCCAGCAGAACAGAGGCCTTCTGCCGCCGGATGCGGTCGATATTCTGGGGCGAGACGCCGCCCCCTGCCCCCGCTTCGCAGGGGCAGAGGCAGCACTCGGGCAGGCGGGCAGCCACCGCCGCCAGCACTGGCTCTACACTTGCCAGCGTAACGATGCCGGCTCCGGTGCGCAGGGCACCTTCCACGGCCAGTGCCGCCGCGCCCCGATAGGACGCACTGCCCGCCACCGCCAGCACGGAACCAAAGGTTCCCTTATGCGCATCCCGGGGACGGGGCTGGATCTTTTGCCAAACAAAATCAGAAGTTGTTTCGAACATAGGCCTCTCCTTTCGGGTGAGATTTCGCCCTCTCAGTCAAAGCCTTACGGCTTTGCCAGCTCCCCCAAAGGGGGAGCCTATTGCGGGTCTTGGATAAAGGCAGCATTGCCTCTCCCTTTGGGAGAGGTGGCAGCGCGTAAGCGCTGACGGAGAGGGCGAGGATGTTACCCTTCCCCCTGCAAATACCTCCGGATCTCCTTCTCCGCCTCCTGCACCTCTTCATGGAACATGCGGGCAGAGACCCGGAGAGCACCATGGCCCAGGATGATGACCTGTTCCATGCCATCGGAGGTAGCCACGCGGACGCGGCGGCCCTTGCCGATCTCATGGGTGACACGCTCAATGAACATATCGGCGGTCTCGGCTTCCCGGGTGTAGACCACATGGATATTGTGGTACTGCTCTATGCTGCCGGGGCTGCCCGGCACACGGTAGGCATCAAACACAAGGATGAGCACGCACTTCTTAAAGCCCTGATAGTTGCAGAGGATGTCCATCAGCCTGTGGCGGGCCGCTTCCAGGCTCTCTTTGGAGAGTGCGTTCAGCTCGTCCCATGCAAAGATGATGTTGTAGCCGTCCACCAGCAGGTATTCGGGCTGGATCTCCCACTGCTCGGCGTTGAAATCGGGGCGTTCCCGCTTCTGGGTGGGGCGGAACGCCGCCAGCGGGTCCCGCTTGATGGGCCCATAGGTCTGTTCAAAGATCTTCAGCAGCTCAGCATCCTCTTCCAGGGTGGCGCGGTAGGCAGCCATCCGGCGGGGACGGGCCTGCACCGCTTCCTCGGTCTTTGCAGTCTTGCCCCAGCCGCTGTCCACATGCATGTGGCTGCGCACCTGCTCCCAGGGCACCACAAATCCGGCCCCGTGGGCGCAGAACACCGAATCCGCCGGGTTGTCGAGGTCGTGTTCCGGCTCATAGCCCGCGGCCTCGATGACCTCCGCTGCATTGTGGCAGGGGCGGTAGCCGTCCAGCGTCAGGGTCAGGTGTCCCCTGCCCCGGGTGTAGCCCACCACCTCCATGGGGTAGCTGCGCATGGTGGAGGCCGGTGCCGTGCCGGTGAGCAGGGTGGTATCCCCATCGGCTCCGGTCTCGGGCGGGTCAAAGCTGCCGCCCATGTTCTGGATATCGTTCATGGCGCGGCCCACGTTGTCAGAGGGCAGCTCCAGCCGGAAGGCATACCACGGCTCCAGCAGCTGGGTCTTGTGGATCTGGTCTGCCATCATCAGGCCCTGCCGGACGGCGCGGTAGGTCGCCTGCCGGAAGTCGCCGCCCTCGGTGTGCTTGAGGTGAGCGCGGCCCGCAATGAGGGTGATCTTCACATCGGTCAGAGGAGCCCCGATGAGCACGCCCAGATGCTGCTTTTCCTCAAGATGCGTCAGCACCAGCCGCTGCCAGTTCTTGTCCAGCACCTCTTCCCGGCAGTCGGCGGCAAACTGCATCCCGCTGCCCCGGGGCAGCGGCTCCAGCTTGAGGTGGACTTCCGCATAGTGGCGCAGGGGCTCGTAGTGGCCCACGCCCTCCATGGCTTCGGTGATGGTCTCCTTATACAGGATGCCGCCGGGACCGAAGCTGACCTCCAGCCCGTACCGCTCGGCCAGCAGGCTTTTCAGCACCTCCAGCTGGATCTCGCCCATCAGCTGGACATGGATCTCGCCCAGGGTCTCGTTCCAGACCACATGGAGCTGGGGCTCCTCCTCTTCCAGCCGATGGAGCTTTCCCAGCGCGGCGTGCACATCCGCGCCCTCGAGCAGCAGCACCTGATAGCTCAACACCGGCTCCAGCACCGGCAGGTCGCTGTCCCGTTCCGCCCCCAGACCCTCGCCCGGGCGGGCTCTGGTCAGGCCGGTAACGGCGCACACCTGGCCGGGGCCGATGCACTCCGCCAGCGTGAACTTTGCGCCGGAATAGAGCCGCAGCTGGTTGGCCTTTTCGGCCCATGGCTCCCCGTCGACCTCTCCGGTGAGCTGGGCTTTCACCTTGAGCGCGCCGCCGGTCACCCGCAGCCAGGTCAGGCGGTTTCCCTGCTCATCCTGGCTCACCTTGAACACCTTGGCCCCGAAGGCTTCCAGCGCGGGGGCCGGGCGGGTATAGCGGTCCAGGCCCTCCACCAGCGCGTCCACCCCCTGCAGCTTCAGGGCTGAGCCAAACCAGCAGGGAAACACATGCCGCCGGGCAATGGCGGGGATGAGGTCGGTATCGGTCAGGCTTCCCCGGTCCAGCATCGTCTCCATCAGCCGCTCATCGCAGAGAGCCAGCGCCTCGTCCCGGTCGGCCTGCTCTGCCCCAAAATCCACAAAGCCATCCCCCAGCCGACGGTTCAGCTGGGTCAGGAGCGCTTCCCTGCCCGGGCCGGGCAGGTCCATCTTGTTCACGAACACAAAGGTGGGGATGCGGTACCGCCGCAGCAGCCGCCAGAGCGTCTCGGTATGGCTCTGCACGCCGTCGGTGCCGCTGATGACCAGCACCGCATAATCCAGCACCTGCAGTGTCCGCTCGGTCTCCGTGGAAAAATCCACATGGCCCGGGGTGTCCAGCAGGGTAAAATCGGTATTGCCCGCCGTGAAGAGGGCCTGCTTGGAGAAAATGGTAATGCCGCGCGCTTTTTCCAGCGCGTCGGTGTCCAGAAAGGCATCCTTATGGTCCACCCGGCCCAGCTTGCGGATGGTGCCAGTGCCGTAGAGCAGGGCCTCGGAAAGGGTGGTCTTGCCGCTGTCCACATGGGCCAGAATGCCGATGACCAGCTGCTTGTGCTCTTGTTCCATGCCGCGGCCCCCTTACAGCACGCTGGCGATCAGCGCAGCAGCGACCAGCGGCAGGCCCAGCACCAGATTGGAGAGCAGGCTGCAATAGGTGCGCTCCTCGGGTTCCAGCTCCTCAAAGGAGACGATCTTCTCATCCGCATAGTCGATGATGGAGCGGGTGGAGTGGATCTTTTTCTGTCGCTTGCCCATCCCCTTGAACTCCTCCAACAGGTGGTGGATGGTCACGCCATCCAGCCGCAGGTAGTCCACCCAGGCCCAGATGAGCAGCACCACGCCGCACAGAAAGCCCGGGGCCTCCCAGATGGTAAACGTGCCATCGCTGACATAGCGCTGCCACAGCAGCATCAGCACGGCCACAATGGAGGTGCGGGTCACGGTCTTATATAAAATGGGGTGGAACATGTAGCGTTTGTACATCGAGGTCAGTTTCTTCATGGTGCGCTCCTTATTGATACAGATACATTTTATTGTATCATGTTTTTGTGAAAAAAGATAGCTGTTTTGTGCGTGCAGTGTGGACGCTCCAACCCTTTTATCTGTTCTTCGCAGATATACAGTTCTTTCCATTTTATAGTAATTTTTTCCATGTTCTTTTCCCACGAAAGTGTTTGTCACCGTTTTGTTTCCAATTCAGTGCTGCGGCGGATTGACTTCTTTCCAGTAAAGTGCTAAAATATACAGCGGTGCGACTTTTGTCTTTCCTGTGCACTTTTTGGAAAGGCAGACAGCCTCACTGCATTTAGGAAAAGGAAAAACGCGCGGCTCTGTCCGCGCAAGATCTGGGATGATCATCCAATGAGCTTCAATTTTGATCGCCGCACCTTCCTGAAGGGTGCAGGTGCTGTGGGTGCCGCCAGCCTGCTGGCAGCCTGCGGCGAAAAGTCCAACAACACCGGCAATGGCGCTGCCGCCAGCGGTGCTGCTGCCCCCAACTCCACCGGCGCTACCCCCCTGAAGGAGTTCATCTCCTTTGAGAGCGGCAACCGTGAGCTGGAAAGCTGGAACATGCTGTACAGCCAGAGGGCTGAGGATGCCAACGTGGTCACCAACCTGTGGGACGGCCTGCTGAGCTTTGACTGCTACGGCAAGGTGGTGCCCGCTATCGCTTCCAGCTGGGAGCACAATGAGGATGCCACCGTCTGGACCTTCCACCTGCGGGACGACGTGGACTGGGTGGATTGCAACGGTGAGGTGAAGGCTCACCTGACCAGCAAGGACTTCCTGGTTGGCTTTGAATGGGTGATGAACGCCATCAAGAACGAGGCCAACAACACCTCCATGCCCAACGACACCATTGTGGGTGCTTACGAGTACTACCAGCTGACCAAGGAAGCCGGTGACGCTGCCGCTGACATGACCTATGAGGACATGCTGGCTGCCGGTGTGGGCATCGAAGCTCCGGATGATTACACTCTGGTGTTTACCTGCCCCAACGCCTGCCCCTACTTTGATACCGTTGCTGCCTACACCAGCTTCTACCCCGTGGCTCCCGCTCTGATCGAGGAGCTGGGTATCGATGGCTTCCGTGGCTGCGACAACACCACCATGTGGTACAACGGACCCTATATGGTGGAGGAGTACATCCAGGGCAACACCAAGAGCTACATCCCCAACCCCAACTACTACGATGCTGCCAACGTCAGCCGCTTTGAGCGTTTCACTGTCACCATGATCAGCGATGGCGCCATCAGCCTGCAGCTGTATCAGAACCGCGAGCTGGACGAGGTGGATCTGGGCGAGAGCAGCATCACCACCATTCAGTCCGATCCCTCCAACGAGTACAATCAGCAGCTGTGCGAGAAGCGTGCCAAGAAGTTCAGCTACTGCTTCATCTTCAACTACGACAAAATGAACACCGACGGCACCCCCGATGAGAACTGGAACAAGGCCATTGCCAACAAGGCGTTCCGTCAGTGCTTCTCCAAGGGCATGGTGCTGAACAAGTTCTTCGCCCGTTATAACCCCATCAATCCCCTGAAGTGTGAGAACGACTTCTTCACCATGAAGGGCCTGTGCTACACCTCTGATGGCACCGACTACACCAACCTGGTGGCCAAGGAGATGGGTCTGGACGGCGAGGCTTACGATGGCAAGACCATGAAGCGCCTGCGCGCCAACAACGGCGACATCACCGAGCTGAAGAAGCAGGCCATGGAAGAGCTGAGCGCCATTGGTGTCACCTTCCCTGTCCACTGCTCCTACTACGTTCTGGCCGGCTCCACCTCCGCTCTGGACCACGCCACCGTCCTGAAGCAGTGCTTCACCGACAGCTTCGGCGATGACTTCATCGTGCTGGATGTCAACACCTTCGTGTCCTCCACCATGAAGGAAGTCGTGGCTCCCAAGCTGCAGAGCTTCACCCACATGGGCTGGGGCGCTGACTTCGGTGATCCCATCAACTTCCTGACCCAGATCATCATTCACGATGACAATGCTTACTACAGCTGCAACATGACCAACATCGCGGGCATTGTGAACAATGGCCCCGCCAGCTACCAGACCGAGCTGGTTGCCGCCTACGAGAAGTTCACCGATCTGGTGAATGAGGGCCGTGCCATCGTTGACGACACCGATGCGCGCTACGCCGCATTTGCCAAGGCCGAGGCTTACTTCCTGGACGAGAACCTGATCTTCCCCACCGTCTACGATATCACCTGGTGCCTGACTCACGTCAACGAGTACAGCAAGATCAACGCCATGTATGGTCCCTGCAACTACAAGGCTGTGAACTGGGAGACCAGCGAGGAGGCTTACACCACCGAACAGTACGATGCGTTTGCCGCCGCATTCGACGCAGCCACTCAGGCCTGATCGCGTGAACCAATAGCCAATCGCCAAAAAGAACCGAACGTTTTTGAAGCGTCCGGTTCTTTTTTTGCTCCCTGACAGCACAAAACCCCGCCGCGCGGGAAAACTCCCAGCGCGGCGGGGTCATTGTGTTAAAATACAGGAAAGCGGTTCAGCTTACAGCTGGCTTTCATACTCCTTGCGGTAGCCTTCCAGCTCACGCTGGTTACCATATACAAAGTGGCCGTTTGCGATCTCTTCCCAGACCGGCTTATCCACGCTGTAATCGTGGATCGAGGGGTCATAGACCAGCAGCTTCTTGTGCTTTTCAAGGCTGGGGTCAGGGATGGGAACCGCGCTCAGCAGGGCTTTGGTGTAGGGATGCAGCGGATGGAGGAACAGCTCCTCCGCCTCAGCCAGCTCCACGATGCGGCCCTTGCTGATAACGGCGATACGATCCGAGATGAACCGGACCACCGACAGGTCATGTGCAATGAACAGGTAGGTCAGGCCGCGGCTCTTCTTCATCTCGTTCAGCAGGTTCAGCACCTGTGCACGGATGGAGACATCCAGTGCAGAGATGGGCTCATCGGCCACGATGAACTCCGGCTCCATGACCAGTGCACGGGCGATACCGATGCGCTGGCGCTGGCCGCCCGAGAACTCATGGGGGAAGCGGGAGGCAAACTCCGGCAGCAGGCCGACCTCATGCAGGGCGTTCATCACCTTTTCATGCAGGTCTTCCTGATCCTTGTAGAGATGATGGTTCAGCAGGCCCTCAGCAATGATATACTCCACCTTGGCGCGCTCGTTCAGCGAAGCCATGGGGTCCTGGAAGATCATCTGGATCTTACGGATGACCTCTCTGTCCAGTTCCTTGGAGATCTTGCCGTTGATCTTCTGGCCCTTGAAGAAGATGTCGCCGCCGGAGGTCGGGTTGATGCGGCAGATGGCACGGCCAATGGTGGTCTTGCCGGAGCCGGACTCGCCGACCAGCGAGAAGGTCTCGCCCTTATAGATGTCAAAGTTGACATGATCGACAGCAACAAATTTCTTCTTACCGGAGCCAAAGGTGATCTGAAGGTCTTTCAGCTCAATCAGCTTTTCGCGTTCAGCCATTTAAGTTGGCGCCTCCCATCTTTCCCATTTTCTCACGCAGGTTCTGGATGGAGTGCGGCCGCTCGATCTTGGGAGCGCGCGGGTCCAGATACCAGGTCTTTGCGGCGTGGGTCTCGGACACCTGGAAGAACGGAGGCTCTTGCACAAAGTCGATTGCCAGCGCATGCTTGTTGCGGGGCGCAAATGCGTCACCCTTGATCTCATTGAACAGGTTCGGGGGAGTACCATCCACGCTGGGCAGGGCCTCACCCTTGGTGCCCAGCTGCGGCAGAGCCTGCAGCAGAGCCCAGGTGTAGGGATGCCATGCGTCGTAGAAGATCTCCTCCACGGTGCCGTATTCCACGATCTGGCCGGCATACATCACGGCCACACGGTCTGCCACGTTTGCCACAACGCCCAGGTCATGGGTGATGTAGATAACGGACATGCCCAGCTCCTTCTGCAGGTCGCGGATCAGCTGCAGGATCTGTGCCTGAATGGTCACGTCCAGTGCAGTGGTGGGCTCGTCGCAGATCAGGATCTGCGGGCGGCAGGCCGCTGCAATGGCAATGACGACACGCTGACGCATACCGCCGGAGAACTCGTGGGGGTACTGCTCGTACCGACGCTCGGGGTCGGGGATACCCACCTTGCCCAGCATCTCGATGGCAGCCTTTTTGGCTTCCTCGCCCTTCAGACCCTGGTGATGCTCAATGCTCTCCTGGATCTGCTTGCCGATCTTCTTCAGCGGGTTCAGGCTGGTCATGGGGTCCTGCATGACCATGGCGATCTTCTTGCCGCGGACACCCAGCCAATCCTTCTCGGTGAACTTGGTCATATCGCGGCCTTCAAACATGATGGAGCCGCCGGTGATCTTACCGTTGGCATCCAGCATACCCACAAAGTTCTTGGTGAATACGGACTTGCCCGAGCCGGACTCGCCCACAATGGCAAGGGTCTCGCCTTCGTACAGGTCCAGCGAGCACTTGCGGATGGCGTTCAGCTTGCGGCCGCGCAGGCTGAAAGTGATCTCCACGTCTTTGGCAGAGATAATCGGTTGTCTATCCATTTACGTCTCTCTCTCCAATCTATCAAACGTGGTTGCGCGGATCAGCCGCATCCGACAAAGCGTTGCCCATGATATAGAAGGAAATGGAAATGATGGACACGATGGATGCAGGGAAAACCAGCAGGTACGGATAATCCAGGAAGAAGCCGCGCACCTTGCTCAGGATCAGGCCCAGAGAAGGCGTGTCGATGCCCAGGCCCAGGCCCAGGTAGGACAGCGTGGATTCCAGATTGATGGTGCCCGGGATGGACAGTGCCATACGCAGGATGATAACGGAGACCAGATACGGCAGGATGTTCTTGGTCAGCACGCGCCACAGCGGGGTGCCCAGGCAGCGGGACGCGAGGTTGTACTCGCGGTCACGGAACATGAACACCATGTTGCGGACACGGCGTGCCATAGAAAGCCAGTTGATGGCGATCATGGAGATGGCCATGATCCAGAAGCTCTGGCCCACCATCAGGGCGATCAGGGTCATATAGATGATATAGGGCACATTGTCGATCAGGTTGTACAGCTCCGTAAAGAAGCGGTCCAGGCTGCGCACATAGCCCCAGATCAGGCCGAAGATCACGCCCACGATGCTCTCGCCCACGGCGACCACCAGAGCCAGACGGATGGAAACCTGGGTGGCGTACCACACCTGGCACCAGTAGTCACGGCCCAGGTTGTCGGTACCGAACCAGTACTCACTGTTGGGCTTGATGAAAGCCTTGCTGGAATCAGAGATCAGGGTGGTGTAGTGATACTTGCCGATGCCCAGCGCAATGAAGGAGAACACCGTCAGCGCCAGGAACAGGATCAGGCAGAAGACAGCGACCTTCTGCTTGAGGAAGTTCTGGATGACAGAACCCCAATAGGAATAGTTGGAGTAGCCGATGCGTTCAGCTTCTTCCGGGGAATAATCTACAAAGTAGAACAGTTCTTCGGGCTTCTTGCCCTCAAAATCCGATGCCTTAGCCATCAGCGAGCCTCCTCCTTTCCGGTCAGAGTAATACGGGGGTCAACCACCATCATCAGCACATCGCCCAGGAACACGCCCACGATGCCCAGCACAGCGTAGAGGATGACTAGCGTCTGCACAACGTTCAAGTCATAGCGCTGGATGGCATCTGTCAGCAGGGGGCCCATGCCGGGAACGGAGAAGAACCGTTCCATCAGCAGGGAGCCGCCCACCGTCAGCAGGATGGACTGGGGGATATACTGCACCATGGGAACCATGGCGTTGCGCAGAACATGCTTAAACATGATCTCGCGGGAGCTCAGGCCCTTGACACGGGCCAGCTTGATATAGTCGCGGGTCAGCTCATCCACCATGTAGCGGCGGGTCCACAGGGCATAGCCTGCAATGGATGCCAGCGAAAGGCAGGTGATGGGCAGCACGCTGGAAGCACTCACATTGCGGGTGGAGTACAGCGTGGGGAATCCCAGGTACTTGGAACCAAAGACCAGCACCAGAGAATACGACACCAGCGACGGGACCGCGTTGACGAACACGGTGTAGGCCGTGCCGATCCAGTCGAATACCTTGTCCTTGAATGCCGCCTGCAGGATGCCCATCAGCACACCAACCACCAGAGAGATGGCGGACGCCGTGAGGCCCAGACGCATGGAGACACCAAACTTTTTACCAATGACCTTGACCACCGGGGCACCGTTCTGGATGCGGCGGGAAGTGCCGAAATCCAGATGCAGCAGGCTGTTGTAGAACTTGACCAGCTGGGTGGGGATGGGATCGGTCAGGCCAGCTGCTTCCAGAGCGGCGGTCTTCTGCTGATCGGTAAACTTCATGAGCTGTTCCTCAGTGAAGTAGTAGTCCGTCGGCAGGCAGCGCATCATCAGGAAAACTGCTGTTGCGATCAGAAAGATTGTGACAAGCGACTGGAGCAGCCGCTTAACCGTGTATTTTAACATGTTATCGAACCCTTAACTTTTATTTCTACCCTTTCGGGCGGGGAAACGGGGAACTTAAGCCTTGGTGGCTGCGTCAAATGCAGCGGCGAACTCCTCGTACTGCTCGGTGGTGTAAGCCTCTTCGCTGGTCTCCCAGTTCACAGCCTTGTAGTTGCACGGACCATACATAGCGTTGATCTTGCTGTACTCGTTGGCGTGGGTCAGAGTCCAGGCCACATCGAAGTAGCAGGGGCAGGCCAGAACGTTGTTCAGCATGCTGGCCTCAGCCTTTGCGAAGGCAGCGTAGCGGGCATCGGTATCATCGACGATGGCCTTTGCGGTGTTGACCAGATCGGTGAACTCCTCGTAGCAGGCCACCAGATCCTTCTGCCAGTCAGCGGGGCCGGCCTCAACGACCTTGGCGATGTTGGAGTAGTACCAGCTGTAGTAGGCGTTGTCGTCGTGCAGGATCTCCTGACCAAGGAAGTTGACGGGATCGCCGAAGTCAGCGCCCCAGCCGTTGATGACGAAGCTCTGCAGCTGAGGATTACGGACTTCCTGGGTGATGGAGGAGACGTAGGTCTTGATGTCCAGCACGATGAAGTCATCGCCGAGGCTGTCGGTGAAGCACTGCTTCAGCACGGTTGCGCTGTCCAGAGCGGTGGAGTTGCCGGCGATGATGTAGTAAGCAGCGTGGACGGGGAAGGTGACGCCGATGGCGCTCAGCTCGTCCATAGCCTGCTTCTTCAGGTCAGCGATGTCGCCGTTGTTGGAACGCAGGCGAATCATGGTCTTGCCGTCGTAAGCCTCGCCGTCGAAACCCATCTCCTTGGCAACCAGGGTGGTGTACTCCTGGCCCTGGGTGTTGTAGCAGACACCGGGCATGGTGTAGCAGTCGTTCTCGCACTTCAGAGGGTTGATCTTGTTGGTACGTGCATACCAGTTGGTCAGCTCCAGACCCTTGTAGAAGCACTGACGGAAGGCGGTGTTGGCGATGGCCTTGTTCCAGTTGTCGTCGGGGGTGCCGTCCTCGTTGTTCTTCTGATAGTTGAAGTGCATCTGGTAGCTGTACTTCTTGGGACGCTTCTCACACAGCTGAGCATTGTACTCGCTGTTGGGATCGGCCTGGATGGTGGTCAGGGTGCTCTCGCCCACATCCATCTCGTCCAGCTCACGGTTCTGATACAGCTGGAAGGTAACGGTGCCGTCGCTGATCATGGTGACGGTGAAGCGGTCGAAGCGGGACACCTCGTCAGCTGCATAGTAGTTGGGGTTGGGGATGTAGCTCTTGGTGTTCTGGCTGATGAACTCCTCCACCACATAGGGACCATTGTACCACATGTTGGTGTAATCGCAGGCACGGAAGCCCTCAATGCCCAGCTCGTTGATCAGATCCTCAGAGACGGGGTAGAAGCTGGTGTAGGCAGCAACAGTATCGAAGTAGGGGCAGGGATCCTTGCAGGTGAAGACCAGGGTGTAATCATCCGGAGCCTCAACGCCCACGCCTGCGTCCAGCATATCCTGGTAGGTCAGGTCGGCAGCGGCATCGCCCATATCGCTGGTCTTCTGATAGTAATCAGCAGCACCGGTCAGGGTCTCGTTGGGCATGGAGGTGTTGTTGGCCTGGTTCTTGGCTGCGTTCAGCACCCACTCCAGACCCACGAGGAAGTCCTTGCTGGTCAGGTGAGCCTTGACCTCGCCGTTCACATCCACCCAGTCCACATCGTCGCGGAGGTTGAAGGTCCAAACAGAAGAGTCCTCATTGTGGCTCCACTCCTTGGCCACGGAAGGCACAGCCTTGCCATAGCAGTCAAAGCTCAGCAGGCCTTCCCACAGGTTGGTGGTGACATTCATGTCGGAAGCCATCTGGCTGTACAGCATGTTCCAGCTCTCCAGCTCACGGTTGGTGCTCTCCCAGGAGATGAACTCCTTCAGCGGGGTAGCGCCGGTGGTGTTGGGAGCGCTGGTAGCACCAGAGGAAGCGGCGGTGGAGCTGCTGCCAGAGTTGCCGCCGCAGGCGGCCAGAATGCCGGCGGCACCAACGACACCGGAAGCCTTCAGAAAGCTGCGGCGGCTGATTGCATGAGACTCGTAGTTGTTGTTCATTGTGTTTTCCTCCCTATAATAATTCCGTGCTTCAGTGCATGGTGCAGGGCGGGATGTCCTGCTGTTTTCCCACTATTCTGCGGAGGTTTTTTGAATCCTGTATTGCCAGGGAATACAAAAGAGCGCAGAAACAGACCCCTCTGTCTGCACCTGTGCTCCTCCCGCAAAACCTTAACACGTCATATATTGTATCATTGAAATAAAAAGATGTCAATGGAACACACACAGCTTTTTCTTCAAAAAGCAAAGTCTGCCGCGCAAAAACGATGAAATATATTTGCTTTTACATGGTAAAGCGTGCAGGAAATTTAACAGACAATGCTGCGGACAAAACAACCGGAATTGTTCTCGTCAAAAAGACACTGTATTTTTGCTTTATATTCTAAAAGAGCAGGCGCCCCACGCTTTGCGAAGAGCTCCTGCTTTTGGAAAACCGAATTATTAAAACAAGTCACCGTGCCAGTGCGCTCTGGATCTTTGCAAAATCCTCCAACGTCAGGGCCTCGGGACGGATGCGGGCATCGAAACCGGCGGCTTCAATGGCAGCGGTCACGGCATCCTTGGGCATCCCCAGGCCGCTGGCAATGGCATTGGCCGCAGTCTTGCGCCGCTGGCCAAAGGCCGCGCGGACAAGGGCAAAGTAGCCCTCCTCGTCCTCCACCTGCACGGCGGGGGTGGGGCGGATCTCCATCCGCACCACGGCACTGGTCACCTTGGGGGCCGGGTAAAAGCTGCCCGGGGCGGCGGTGAACATCATCTTAGAGGTCGCGTAATAGCTCACCGCGCAGCTGATGGCACTGGAGGCCCGGGTGCCCGGGGCGGCGGCCAGACGATCGGCTGCTTCCTTCTGCACCATCACAGTCAGGCTCTCGATGGGCAGGCGGTCACCCAGCAGCTTCATCACAATGGGGCTTGTAATATAGTAGGGCAGGTTGGCGCAGACTGCCACCGGCATCCCGGGGAACTCCTGCGCGATCAGAGCTTTCAGGTCCACCTTGAGCACATCCTGCAGCACCAGCTTGAAATTGTCCACACCGGCCATGGTCTCGGCCAGCAGGGGCGGCAGGCGCTCATCCACTTCGATGGAGACCACCTTTGCCGCCCGCTTTGCCAGCTCCCGGGTCAGCACGCCGATGCCGGGGCCGATCTCGAGCACGCCGTAGCGCTTGTCCACGCCGCTGGCATCCACGATCTTGGGGGGCAGGCCAGGGTTGACGATGAAGTTCTGGCCAAAGCCCTTGGAAAGGGCAAAATCATATTTTTCGCACAGGGCGCGCACATAAGACAGGTCGGTCAGTTCGGGCATGGCTCTATCCTTTCTGTTCCAAAATAACCCTCTCAGTCTCGCTTCGCTCGCCAGCTCCCCCAAAGGGTGAGCTTTTGACAAAACCGCAAACTTTGCATGAATTGCCAAGACCTCGCCCTTCGGGAGAGGCGGCAGCGCGTCAGCGCTGACGGAGAGGGTTGTTCTCTTATTCTTGACTACTGGATGCAGTGCTCTCCCCTGCTGCTTCACTTTCGGCGGGCGCGGTCTCTGCCGGAGTGCTCTCGGCAGATGCAGCCTCAGCGTCCCCTTCCGCTACGCTCTCGGCGGCGGCACTGTCGGCAGCTTCACTGGAAGCCGCTTCGTTGACACCGCTCACGGTAGTGGTGCCGCTCATCTGCTGGGCAGTGCTCACGGCACGCTGGATCTGGGGATCGTTCTCCACAGTGTAATCATAGTATGCGGTCTGCTCGTCTGCAGTCAGGGGGCGCTCCACATCCACGGTCAGGCCGGTTCCGTCAAAGCAGCTGCCGTCGCCGCAGACCAGCTTAGCCACGGTAACCACCACGGCACTGCCATCGGACAGGCGCTGGGGGCTGCTCTGGATGGTGCCCTTGCCCTGCGTGGTGGTGCCCACCAGGCGGGCACCATTCAGGGTGCGCAGGCTGCTGGCAAAGAGCTCCGCAGCGCTGGCGGTGCTGCCGTTGACCAGGCAGACCACAGGCAGGTCGATCCGGGACTCGCTGGTGCTGGTGCCCAGCAGGGTCTGGGTGCCGTTCTTGTCCTCAGCAAAGGCCAGCGTGCCCTCCGGGGCGATCAGGTCGATGCACTGAATGGCATCGTCCAGCAGGCCGCCGCCGTTATCACGCAGGTCAAACACCAGGCTGCCTGCGCCGTTGGCGCTCAGGCTGCGGATGGCGTAATCCAGCTCGCTGGGGGTGGTGGAATCAAACTGGCGGATCCGGATGTAGCCCACATTGCCCTGCACCATCTGGTAATCCACGGTGGTGGAGCTGTAGCCGGAGTGGGTCAGGTCAGCGGTATGCTCGGCGGCCTCGCTGTCCAGCCAGGTCACATTGACGGTGGTGCCGCTCTCGCCGCGCAGGCGGGTCTGGATGGCATCCACGCTGCTCATGCTCTTGACATCGGTGCCGTCCACGGCGGTGATGTAGTTGCCGACCTGAATGCCTGCCTCCTTGGCGGGGGATTCATCGTAGACCTTGATGACCTTGGCATAGCCGGACTGATCCACAGCCAGCTCCACGCCGATGCCGATCAGGGTGCCGTTCTGGGTATTCATCAGCTCCGTATAGGCGGTGGCGCTGAAATAGCGGGCGTACTTGTCGCCGGTGCCCAGCAGGTAGCCAGCCGTCAGGCGGTCGTAGAGGGTGGTCTCATCAATGGGATAGTAATCGTTGCTGCGGACATAGCGGTCCACCTCAGCGATCTTGTTGTACATGCTTTCCTTTTCCTTCACACTGGAAACGGTGCTGTCAAACAGGCGCATCGCCACCAGCATGGTGATGGAAAAGGTAACGGTCATGGCCAGGATGACGATGCTGACCGCCATGCCGACCGATATCTTACGGTTCATCTTCTTCCCTCCTCTGTCAGACCAGCAGCATCATAACCACGCTGCCCAGCATGGAAAGTGCAAAGATCCCTGCCAGGATCAGACAGCCCACGCGCAGGATGCGCTTGCGTTTTTCTTCCTTCATAAGCCCTGACGGCCTCCTTTGATACAATGCAGATTATTTCATGGGGATATAACCACGGGGGTTGACGGCATTGGCCTTGGAGCCGCCCTTCCAGACCTCCAGATGGAGGTGGTTGCCGGTAGAGTTGCCCGTGCTGCCCACATAACCGATGATCTCACCCTGCTGGACATACTTGCCCGCCGAGGTGGCGACCGACCGCATGTGGCCGTACAGGGTGCTGTACTGGTTGCCATCGGACATTTTGCCGTGGTAGATGATGACATAATTGCCGTAGCCGCCGCTGGACCAGCCCGCCACCTGCACATAACCGCTGGCGGCTGCATAGATGGGCGTGCCGCCCGAGGCGGCAAAGTCGGTACCGGCGTGGAGCTTGTTGACCCCCGTAACGGGGTTCTTGCGCCAGCCGTACTCACTGGAAATGCGGCTATAACTCTTGAGCGGGCAGATGAAGCCGGTAAAGCTCAGGGTGGGCTTGGAGGCAGCGGCCGCAGCGATCATCTTCTGGATCTGCTTCTTGACCGCCTCATAGTTCATCTCGTCCGATTCAATGGCGGCCTGCGCGTCCTTCTGGGCCTGCTGCGCCTCGGCAGCGCTCATCTGGGCGGCGGCCACGCTGGAGTTGAGCTCGTTCTGCTTGGCACGCATCTGGCTGTTCTGGGCATCCAGATCTGCCTTTTTGCTTTGCAGCTCGCTGCGCTGGGATTCCAGCGTCAGCTTATCGCTTTCCAGCGCTTCCTTGGCGTTCTTCATGTTGTCCAGGATCTCGGTGTCCTTGATGGAGATGTCCTGCATGACCTCGTTGAAGGTCAGCAGCTCATACAGGTCGTTCACCGCAGACAGCATGGCAACGCTGCCGCCGTCCCGCAGCTCCTGCATGGCGGCCATGTGCTGCTTGAAATCCCCCCACTGGTCGGCGATCTCCGCTTCTTTTTCGGTGATCTGCTGCTCCTTGGCGGCGATCTCCTGTTCCTTCAGGCCGATGCTGTTCTGCACCTCGGCGATCTGGCCCTTCAGCACGCTGATCTGGCTCTGGACCACCGTGACCTTTTCCTTCAGCTCCGATTCCAGCGCCTTGGCGGCCTGCTCCTTCTTTTTTGCATTGGACAGTTCCTTTTTGTGCTGTACAATGGACTGGGAGAGCTTATCCAGCTTGTTCTGCAGGCTGGACATGCTGGTAGCCGCCGTGGCCGGGTAGACCGAAACGCTCAGCAGCAGCTGTCTCTTATACACATCTCCGAGCCCACGAGACTAGCGCTCATCTC
>ENA-UALE01000257-UALE01000257.1-human-gut-metagenome-genome-assembly--contig:-NODE-257-length-19403-cov-9.156812_pt1 | contig 19403 bp, 25 predicted proteins | sample MGYA00243697_ERZ654462 | MGnify/ENA primary metagenome ERZ654462 (study PRJEB26926, sample SAMN06164625) | human gut metagenome | biome: ENVO:00009003; feature: ENVO:2100002; material: ENVO:00002003... | reverse complement strand
AAAACATGGCTCATGCCGTATAAACTGATTCTCCATCCCTATCCCCTGCCTTTGTCTATGGTAATTATATAATTTAGTTATATCCGTTACACTCATGGTATCGAAGAAGCATTGTTTTGTCAAGGATAGTCCGCTATGATGATTGCAGTTGGTAATTTCGTGCCACACAGTACCTTGCTACGAAAATAAAACTCGTAGCCAAAAACTGAACCTTGCTACGAAAATAAAACTCGTAGCCAAAAACTGAACCTTGACAACAAATGTTTTCAACAATTATGAAAGCATCACTATAAAGCAGTCACAGTATTGGCTGCCTGTAGTGAGAGATTGATCGTATTTAAGAAAGGCTAGCTTTGAGCTTCCACATGATAACCATGTTTTTCCAATTCCCGTATATAACGAGAAAGCTGTTTTTGTTCACAGTGCTTACGTCTTGTTTCAAAACAGGATTCGTCAAATAGAGTTCCTTGTTTTAACATTGTGTAGATGATGACAAGAAGTTTTCGGGCAAGTGCGACAATCGCTTTTTTGGCTCCTTTTTTCTGTTTGATTCTCCAGTACCATGCCGAAAGATAAGTGTTGCGTTTCCCTGCAATCACCCAGGCAATTTCGCAGAGCATACTTTTTATGTAAGGATTGCCTTTTGTGACAGAGGTGCTTTTTCGTTTTCCAGCACTTTCGTTATTACCTGGGCACAAACCGGCCCATGAGCAGATGTGTTCCGCAGTTTTAAACGGCTTCATATCAATACCGATTTCAGCAATAATTGCACAGGAAGCAGTTGTGCTTATTCCATAGATGCTATTCAACTGCTCAACCTGAAAGGAACAAGGTGCCTGACACAATAAAATTACAGACAAAAAAACATCGTCATTGACAGTAATGTAAATGACGTGCTAGAACGCATCTTGATTGCTCACGAATTGGGACACGCAGTGCTTCATACAAAAATTGCGATGATGAAAGGCTTTCAGGAAATGGAAGTATTCGATGGCAGCTCGGTAGAGGAGGATGAAGCAAACTTTTTTGCCGCAGAGCTTCTTTTGGAAGATAGAGAAGTTCTGGAATGTTTATCTGAGTATTCATTCTTTGAAACAGCAAAACAGTTATATGTGCCAGCAGCATTATTAGATTATAAATTTAGCTTATTGCACGAAAAAGGGAAAAAGATTAATCCTATGTGTATAAGAAAAACAAATTTTTTAAAAGATAATTTGGGAGCCTATGATGAATTGAATTGTTTCTGAATTGGCGATCATGATATTTTTTACAAAATTACTCTCCAGCTTATATATCATTGGGAATATTGCACAATTTTATTGCACAACACTCGTTTATTAATATATATTGCACAATTTAAACATATCTGCTATAATAAAGATACCGATAAAGTACGGCAACATTTCAGTAAAGGAGGAAAAAGTATGAAGTGCAAGAAATTGAAATCAATCCTATCTGCCAGCTTAGTAGCTTTAATGCTATGTGGCACGTCCGTAACTGCATTTGCAGCAGAAGATGCAACACCAGCAGCACCAAATGATTCTTTGCCTAGCATGGAACTTCCTGCTACCATAGCAAATTGGTCGGAAGACATCAAAACCATAACTGGTGGTACTCTGACAGCAAATGTTTGGTTGGATTCATTGTTTGTCAATGATTTGATTGACTACCAAGTTTCCGCTCATTACAACAAGACGGATCATAAAAACATCCGAACTGAGTGGTGGTGTGTTGTCGAATCCGAGTCCTTGACGCACAGTGTTACTGTAACATTGAATGTCAACCCTCCTGGAGTATCTGTAAGTGCAACAACTTCATCTACTACAACACAGGCTACTACTCCTCATAAATATTATAAGAATACCAAGAGCCAAAAAGATGCATCCTATCGTTCAAACATCGCATTGCAGGGTAATTGGAAGAAAGTCACAATGGTTAATGAAGCTTCCGTTTGGGGCGGCTCTGTAACAAAGAAAGCTGCTATCACTACTCAGACATCCGTTTCGTCTTAATGTCATGAATGTTTACCCAATATGAAGCATATCTTATGCAATGTTTAGTATGAGAGCAATCAAAGGGGTGGTATGGGTCCATACCACCCCTTTATTGATTATGACTGACTTGCGGTTATGCTAAATATCATAGAAACAAAAATTATAGGTAGCAAACTAGTCGATACAACCAATGCGGAGGTGTAGTTATGAAGAAATTGATTTCGACTTTTTTGATTTTTTCCATCTTAATTGTATCTTTAACCGGTTGTAATGTTTCTCCGCAGAATAATGTTCAGACTAACTCATCTGCATTGGCTGCTTATCAGGGAGTCGATGAATTTTTACTCGATTGCATAGAGACAGATCAATCTTTCATGTCATCAAAGCTCAGTAATATTGATAGTAATAGTTTTGAACAAACCTATTATCATTTGAAAATACAAAAATATTCTGCTCTGACAATAAGTGAAACCACTACAACTGCTTTTCAAGAAATTCTCAATGAAAAGTTGGAGAAAGATATTACACATATAAAGTATGTAGATGTTCTAAATGATTTCAAGATCAACCAACAAGATGTAGAAAAGTATATCTCAGAGAATCCAGAGATCACAAAAGATACAATTGAAGGTTATTTTAATATTTTAAAATATTTTGGAAAAAATGAATCCTTTTTTGACAAAAGTAAAATAAAGCAATTTTTAGAAAGTAGCATTCCTACTGAAACTGATTATGCCAATCGGCTCGTCATGATTTATTGGTATTTGAATTTGTGCAATAGTCAACTGATTGATGCTGATGATAGTTTCAAAGGTGAGTGTAAAGACTACTTGAGTTCAAAAAATACTTTCCAGTTTAATAGTGATGATTTTTACAAGTATGAAAATCTCTACTACTATATCTGGAATTGCCAAGCACTCGGCATATCAACAAGTATCTACGATGAGATTATCGGGGACATCCCTGAACAATTGCCTTACATTTTTTTATCGAGTGAACTTTACTATGCTGTTATGTGTTTGGATATAGAAAAACAAAACTTTGATGCTGAAGAGTACTTTTCAAGTTACTACGATTTTATAACTCCAACAGTAGACGATTTATATCCAAGTTATGTGGTTGAATACAACAATATAATCGAACAGTACCAAGCATTTATATTATTAAAATATGCTTTTGATTCAGATGATCAGAGAGTGGTAGAGCTTGGAAACTATTTAAAAGAGCAAACGAAAAACAATTTATTTGCTACAGAATCATCTGCACAATCATATTATGAATGCTTGTTCTGCATTTTAGAAGGCATCCAAATCCCCGATGAGAAGCTCGATCTAATTAGAGAGAGACTAGAAGCTGAAAAAGGAAAGGGTAACGAAGCACATAACACTAAAGTATATTACTATTACCTCATATTAAACAATGCGGATGTCACTATAAGTGAAGCCGATAAAGAGTATATTTTGTCACAGTATCGTTATTTGAAATCTGAGCAAACATATGATTTGGCAGTTGATTTTCTGAAATTAATTTCCGAATTAAATGTAATGAGTAATGATGAAATCACCGAAGAATACAAAGATATCTCAGAATCAGTAGGTGCGTCCTATAATTTATTGGAGTTACAGCAAAAATTGAATATGCAGCCAGACTTCACACAGGATTCTTTGTCGCAAAAAGTCAACCTAGCCAATAAGTGCTTAATCAAAGACGATGCCGGTGTAATGTATATATCAACCATTTATTCTGATATTATGTCAACACAATCCGAAAATATTGGAGTGAAGTTTTCATGAAAAAGCACATATATGTCAGCCTAGCTATTGGCTTCCTGGTTGGACTTCTGTGTAAATTGGTGGATTTTATTCCAGGAAACACATTGATTGGCTATTTAGGGATAAAAGATCTTTTCAATTATCTTGGCTTATTTGTTATTATTACAAGTTTGATAGAGTATACTGCACCAACTATAAAATGTGGTATTTTTCAAACACTGGGATTTATGATGAGCATGGTCTTTAGTTATTATGCAACCACGCTTATCGTATATAAGTCCATCCCTTATCACTATGTACTATTATGGTCTATAGTCGCACTTTGCAGTCCACTGTTATGTTGGATTATTTTTCAAAGACGAAAGCCTAGATTAGTAGCAGTACTTGGCATTTTAATTCCTATTCTTCTATTAGGAAGTGAGACGTATAAGTTAATTAAAGTTGGTAGTTATTTTCAAATCCAGCTTTGGATAGAAATAATCGCAATAATAATTATGTTTTGGAAGCTTCCTCTAAACAATAAGCATAGGATATATTCGATTATTGCATTTGTTTTTCTTATTCCATTTCTCGATTATCTTGATGTGGTATATTCATTTGCAAGGCTATTACGCAAATTGTTATTTTGAGTTTATATCTATCTCTGGACAAAATAAAAAGGAAGGCGAGAATCAACTCGCCTTCCTTTCAGACTGTAGACAAAGGACTCCGAGAAATTATGTTTCTCGGAGCCTTTTTCTCGCCATTGCGAAGGTGTTTTGTTTAAACAAGCATATTTCCACCGGATTTATGACATTTGTAATCCCCATTCCTTCTTACATTTTGCAAGCTTCTTTAAATTCATGCACGCAAAAGTGAGCGCGACTTTCATTTTCATCCGCGCTTTTCCGTACATTTGTGTATATCGGAATCCATGGTTTTCTTTTGCTGTTCCAAAGATTCTTTCGATAGTTTCCTTTCGGTGTGAATACAAATCCTTCATCCCCGCTGTGTGACGAATATCTTAGCATGTTTCCATGTAATCTTCCCAAACATGTCTTGTAACAAGTTTTACATGATTTTTGCTTGCTGTACACTGAGACAGATATTGACATCCCTCACAGATTTTTCCGCAGCTTTTGTATTCCCGATACCCATCTCGATTGGTGGTGCTATAGTGCAGGAAATGATTACCCGGACAAATGTATGCATCATTGTATTCATCATACACATACTCATGTTTTCTGAAAAATCCATCTTTAGTCATTGGGCGTTTGTATGGGAATACTGGTGTCACACCATCGTCTATAAGCATTTTTGCTATCGCAGGAGTTTTATAACCAGCGTCAACAATACAGTATTTCATTCTAACATTTGTAAGCTTATCATAAAGACCTTTAAAAGTTCTGCTGTCATGTTCGTTTCCTGGATTTACTGTGAAATCGATAATCCATCCGTTTTTATCACAGGCAGTTTCAATCCCATAGGCAAACACATGCTTATGTTCGCCCTTTCGGAACCATCCGCTTTCAGGATCTGTTGTACTGCACTTAATAGTTTTTCCGTCTAGCGGAATGTCATCCGTATAGTCTTCAAATTTATCATTGCCATTGGCTCCGGGCTTATTATGATCATCTTTATCTTTAGCGGTTTCTTTCCATGTTTCTCTCTGTCAGCATTGATATCTTTGCGTAGCATATCGGCATAGAATAAGGCTTCTTGCTGTGCAATTCGTCTTTGCATCTTTTTGTTATTAGCCCTTGCTTTGACATGCGTTGCATCGACAAAGATTTCTGTTGGATCAACCAACTTGAAGCGGTAGCATTCTTCTAGGATATGCTGAAAAATCTGCTCAAATAGATCGGTATCCTTAAACCGGCGGGTATAATTCTTTCCGAAGGTAGAGAAATGTGGAACAGGATCATAAAGGAACAAGGTGCCTGACACAATAAAATTATTGTGTTGCTGCTTGTGACAGCTTTTGCACTTCAGATGTTTGGATGCGGTTTCAAACAGGAGGCATCTTCCGAAACCGGGACGCATCTGAATATTGCCATTTAGCCGGTTCCCGGCTATGTATCGTTTTACGTTTTGCGGGATAAAGGGTGGCTTACCGATGCATTAAAAGAGGATGCAGTAGACATCAACTTTACGGAGTTTGAATCTGGACCACCGGAAAATAAATCGTTCGCGGCCGGGCAGCAGGACATCGGAGTAATGGGAAATGTGCCTTCGATTTCAGGGATTGCAGCCGGACAGAACCGTTCTATCATTGGAATTTCCTATAATGGGGAGCAGGCAACGGCACTGACGCAGGGACAGGTGGATGCTGTCACGACCTGGGAACCATCCATCACCAAAATTCAAAGCAGTGGGGACACACAGATTTTAGCAGATGGAACGGACCTATTCAAAGGAGAAAATACGATTGTGGCGGATCTGCAGAAAACTGCCGATTTCTTATATGAAAGTGGAACGATTTCACAGCAACTGCAGATCAAAGATTCTGTTGTAAAGCCGTAGAGGGATTTTATAAGTTCAATTCAAATGACGATTTTTACGGTTCACGCAACACCTGAATACTTTGTTGTTCAGGCACTGAGTGAACAGTAACGTAACCATTGCAATTACATTCGCAATCTGATAGGATAAACACGGAAAAGAGGTGCAGATCATGCAGATTTCAAGCAGATTTACGATGGCAATTCATATGTTTACCTGTATAGATACATTTTCAGATCAGAAGATGACCAGCGATTTTATGGCGGGCAGCATTGGTACGAATCCGGTCATAATACGAAAAATATTGCAGCAGTTAAAGGCGGCAGGGCTGATTGAGGTGTCAAGAGGAACCGGCGGAGTTACGATTACCAGACCTTTGGAGCAGATTACCTTTCTCGATATATACAAAGCGGTAGAGTGTACACCGGAGGAACAATTGTTTCATTTTCATGAGAATCCGAATCCGAACTGTCCGGTAGGGAAAAATATTCACCGTGTTTTGGATAACCGATTGCTGGAGGTGCAAAAGGCAATGGAAGAAAAACTTTCCCAGATAACGCTTGCGGATGTGAAAAAAGATGTTGCCTCATGTATAGAAAAAGAGCAGTAGAAAGGAAGCTTCAGATGATAAGTCTGGGGCTTTTATTTTATAGGAAAAAATCAGATGTAACCAAAAAAGCTACAAAAATTCTGATGTAACTATTGACGTTACATTAAAACCATGTTATAGTACAACCATCAGATGTAACAACAAGAGTTACAACAAAACAATTCAGGAGGTACTATTTTATGCAGAAAGTAGTAGAATTTTTACAGGCAAACCCAGTACAGTATTTAGCAACTGTAGGACGTGACGGAAAGGCAAAGTGCCGTCCATTCATGTTCTGCTTTGAGCAGGATGGAAAGCTCTGGTTCTGCACAAACAACACAAAGGATGTTTACAAAGATATGCTTGCGAATCCGGAAATCGAAGTATCCGTTTCTTCTCCAGAGTATGCATGGATCCGTCTTCATGGCAAGGCTGTATTTGAAGACAACATGAGTGTCAAGGAAGGCTGCATGAACAATCCAATCGTTAAGGGACAGTATCAGACAGCAGATAATCCGATTTTTGAGGTATTTTACCTTGAAAATCCTCACGGTGTGATCGCTGATTTCTCAGGAAATCCACCTTACGAATTCTAATTTTTATGAAACCCTGACATGTAGCACCAGCCCTCGCTTTTCGCGGGGGTTGCTGTTTAATAAAGGAGAAGTTTTGAAATGGCACATATGGATTATTTAAAGTTTTTGGTTGAAGAAATTCACTCCACCACAGTTGCAACAATCGGTTCAGACGGACATCCGCAGACAAGAATTATTGATATGATGTACTACGATGCGGATGGGGTATATTTTCTTACTGCAAAAGGAAAAGCATTTTACGAACAGCTTATGGAGCAGCAGTATGTGGCAATATCGGCGACAAAAGACAAGCGTGCAGTATCGCTTCGCGGAAACGTGAAAAATATCGGAAAGAAGAATCTTACTCTCATGTTTGAGAAAAATCCCTACATGAAAGAAATCTATCCGGGGGATACGTGGGAAGCACTCGAAGTATTTCAGTTGTATGAAGCGCAGGGGGAATACTTTGATATCAGCAATCCGTCAAAGAGCGTAAGAGATACGATCCTGATAGGGAAAGGAGAGAAAATCCAAACCGGTTATTTCGTGGGACAAAACTGTATTGGCTGTAAACTCTGTTATTCTGTTTGTCCGCAGAAATGCATTGACGTGTCTGGGAAGCCGGTTGTAATCGATCAGAATCATTGTCTCCATTGTGGAAGATGTGCAGAAATTTGTCCGAAACAATGTATTGAGAAAAGAGGTTAGGTATGTTTTTTCGAAAAATTCACAAAAGTCATGTAAACTGGAATAAATTTCTGTGTGGGGCACCCGCAGACGATTATATATTTCAAAAAGATGCATACGAAGAACAGATCGCAAATGCGGCAAAACTCCTAAAGGATGCCGATGTAGTGATTATAGGTGCAGGCGCGGGAGCTTCCACGGCGGCAGGACTTGCGTATGGTGGAAAGCGGTTTCGGGAAAACTTTGCGGAATTCATCGGAAAATATGGTGGTCAGTATATGACCGATATGTATGCAGCGGGTTTTTATCCATTTCCTTCGGAGGAAGCAAGATGGGGCTACTGGTCCAAACATGCGCTGATCAACCGGTTTGATCCACCGGCATTGCCGCTGTATCAGGAATTGTTTGCCATGGTGCAGGATAAGGAGTATTTTGTACTTACCACGAATGTCGATCATCAGTTTTACAAAGCAGGATTTTCGGCAGACCGGATTTTTGCAACACAGGGCGATTATGGAGAAATTCAGTGTCAGCGCGGCTGTCATCCAAAGGTGTATGATGCAAAAGAACTGTTTGAAAAGATGGATGCTGCCAGAAAAGACTGTCTGATCCCATCCGAACTTGTGCCCAAATGTCCGGTATGCGGAGGAAAAATGGCAATGCATCTGCGCTGTGATAGTTACTTCGTAGAAGATGAGGCATGGCATGAGGCTGCCGACAGATATGCGGATTTTCTGGAACAGAACAAAGATAAAAAGGTTGTACTTTTAGAACTTGGAGTCGGATTCAACACACCCATTATTATCCGGTTTCCGTTTGAAAAAATGGTACGTGAAAATAAGTCATACAGCCTGATTCGATTGAATAAAGATGAGGCGGTAGTGCCGGAAAGCTTTAAAGAGCGCGCAATTGGGATCGGCGGTGATATGGCAAAGGCAATTACTGCGATAAGGGGGAGTGTATTATGACACAGGAAGAAAGAAGATGCTGCCTGATTCAATATCTTCTGAAAGAGGAAATCCGTTTTCGGAAGCAAAAGATTCCTAAAGATAAACAGGGACAGGAGAATTTGCTCCGTTCCCTGATGAATACCAGATTGCCAAAACCAATCCCGGCAGATTTCTTAAGGATTCAGGACGAATATCTTATCGAAAGAAACAGGGAGCGAGGGATCACAGACATTGCAGACCTGACACCGGTAGCATCTGATCCAAGACTTTATATCTGGCAGGGAGATATCACAACCTTAAAATGCGATGCAATTGTCAATGCCTGTAATTCGCAGATGCTTGGATGTTTTTCCCCGATGCATGCCTGTATTGACAATTTTATCCACACATATGCAGGGATAGAACTTCGCCTGAAAATGTATGAAATTATGAAAAAGCAGGGACATGAAGAAGAAACCGGAAAGGCAAAGATTACGTCCGGTTATAATCTTCCGGCAAAATATATTCTTCATACCGTAGGACCGATCATACAGTGGGAGGTTACAGGAAAAGAGGAAGAATTGCTGGCAAGCTGCTACAGAGAATGTCTCAAACTGGCGGCGGACACGGGAGCAGAGTCCGTAGCTTTTTGTTGTCTGTCAACGGGGGTGTTTCATTTTCCACAGCAAAGGGCGGCAGAAATCGCTAGCGAGACGGTAAAGAATTATATCAATGAGGACAGCAGAATAAAAAAAGTCATATTTAACGTATTCAAGGACGATGATCTGAGAATCTATCATGCACTAATTGGATAAATCGTGTTAGAATAAAATTGTCACGTAAGACAGAAAGGAAATTATTCTATGGAAAAGAAAACCGGTTACGATGCAGTTGTATTTGATATGGACGGTGTGATTTTTGATTCTGAGCGGGCTGTGATGCAGTGCTGGAAGGAGCTTGCAGATAAATACCAGATTCCAGATATTGAGAAAGCGGTGCTTTCCTGTACGGGGACGACGATGAAACGGACGCGGGAGATTATGCTGGAAATTTATGGGGAGGATTTTCCGTATGATATTTATGCGAAAGAGTCCTCTGCTATCTATCACAGCAGATACGATGGCGGCAGGCTTCCGATGAAGCCGGGGGTTGTGGAACTGCTCACCTTTTTAAAAGAAGATGGAAAGAAAATTGCGCTGGCATCTTCGACACGCAGACAGACCGTGACAAACCAGTTAAAGGATGCTGGGATTTTGAATTTTTTTGACAATGTGATCTGCGGGGATATGGTGGAGCACAGCAAACCGGCACCGGACATTTTCTTAAAGGCCTGTGCAGAACTTGGGGTTGCACCGGAGCGCGCGTATGCGATTGAGGATTCCTACAATGGGATTCGTGCGGCACATGCAGGACATTTGCTTCCGATCATGGTTCCGGATCTGCTGCCTGCAAATGAAGAAATGCAGGAAAAAGCAGAGGTGGTGTTACCGGATCTATTCGAAGTGATCGCCTATTTGAAGGGAGAGGGAGCATGTTAACCGAGCAGTTTGATACATTTTTTTAGCCAGTCAATCATCATTTCCTCGCGCATAATAGCACCTAAGAGAACCAGATAGTCACCAAATTCATCGGAGGAACTGTCCGGTATCGCAGTAAATTTGGTCTGGTTGTTCTGCAAATGCTTTAAACGGGAAGTATGCAGGTGCAGCTGTTCTTTAGTTTCCTATATTGCAAAAGTTTGTTATACTAAAGGAAATAAAAAAGAGGGAGATAAACATGAATAACTGGGAACGAATGAAAGCCGGCAGACTTTACAATGCCGACAGCAAAGATCTGGAACAATATCATAAATTTGGCATGGAAACCTGTGATAAATTCAACCGCACTCCGCTGTGGATGAAAAAAAGAAAACAGCGTTTGTTAGAAAAACTGATTCCATCTGCAAAGGATGCAGGAGCAGCCATTTTTGCCCCATTTTACTGTGAATATGGTGTCAATATCCATTTTGGAAAAGGCTGTTTTGTCAACTATAAATGTACATTTCTGGACTGTGCGCCGATTACGCTGGAGGATGGTGTGTGGGTAGGCGCAAACGTGACGATTGCAACCCCGTGTCATCCGTTTCTTTCCGATGAGCGGCTGCCGCAGCAGTATCCGGATGGTTTTCATGACCTGGAGTATGCAAAGCCCATCCATATCGGAAGCGGAAGCTGGATTTGTTCGAGTGCAACGATCTGTGGCGGAGTGACCATCGGAAAGAACTGTATTGTGGCGGCAGGGGCAGTCGTAACCCGCGATGTTCCGGATAACTGTATTGTGGCAGGTGTTCCGGCAAAAGTTTTGCGCAAACTGGATGAGCAGGATCGGATGCAGGTGTGGGATACTTACATGAAAAATGAAGTCCCGATGTCGGAGAGGGAAAGAGGGAGAAAGTAATTGCAAGTGTGCACAAAGAATGCTACACTGATATCTATGAGGTGATGAAGGTATGGATATCGCAACAACAATGGCAGCAGTCAATTATTTCAATATGGTAAATACATGGAATATGCTGGCAATGCAGGATACTGAGCTGTTTACAGTGACAGAAAATGGGAAGGAAGACGAAATGATGAGTGGTTCAATTTTAGATATTTATATAGGAAAAGATTGTGCGGTAAGTTTATTTAATGATATGGGTGGTATCAAAGGAAAACTGATGGACGTGGATGCGCAGTGGGTGAAGATCGAGACACCGAAAAAGGGAACACAGTTTATCAACCGTAACATGATCCGCAGTGTTAATTTTGAAAATAAGTAGTAGTATTTCAGAAGCCATTTTCGCAGGAGAGAATGGCTTTTTTTTTAAAGAGAAGGAGGACGGAAATGAAGAAAATCCAAGAGCATTTGGGACTTGTTTTTTTGATTATAATTGCCATTTTTGCAGTCGCAATCGGTGGATATTTTACGCTGCGAAAAGGCGTTTTTATTGGGGATGATTTTTATTACAAAGTCCGTGCAGATAAGTTTGTGCACAACACAGTCAACTATGTTGAACGAACAAAAGATGATACTTTTTTACTTGTGGCAGATGGAAAAAAACAGAATGTTTCCTATACCATGAAAGGGGATCAGGTCACGTTTTCATTTGCGGATGATACGATAAACGGCACATGGACGGGGGATCAGTTACTCGCGGCAGATGGAAGCCCTGTGGGCTGGGATGAAATGCAGATTATAGCAGGGAATGAAAAGCCTGTCATCAGTGATGAAACATACAGCAATGCATTGGGACACATCCTTTACGGCAATCTGGAGTCGATTTCATTTTGGGGATTTACGGTATTGGGAGTCCTTATTTATGTGCTTGGAATCGTACAGATTTATTATCCGGATAAGGTATACTTTTTTCTGCGCAGATGGCAGTTTCAGAATGCGGAATTATCGGATGAAGGAAGAACTGTGACGGTCATTGGAGGTATGATTATCTGTATTATTGGAATCGGGGTGATGTCCGGGTTGATTTTGTATTTAATAAAGTAACTATTCTGAGGTGGTCTGAACCGTTATGATAAAAAATGAGAGGAATGTACAGAATGGTAAAAGCGTATTATCACCTTCCGGGCTTGTTTGAATTTTATGAACTATACCGCGTGTTTCTTCCGTTATATCGGGAGCACAGGGACTGGTTTTATGACTGGTGTGAAATCGGTTCGATCTATGGAGCTCCGGCAGATTGTATCTGGGGCGGCGGACGTGCCGGTTTTGGAGAGAATGATCCGAAAGAAGTTCTGGCACTGATGCAGGAGTATGGAATATCCGCGCGGCTGACCTTCAGCAACTCTCTTTTAAAAGAGAAGCATCTTTCTGACCGGAAATGCAATGCGCTCTGTGCTTTACTGGAAGAAAATAAAGATGTGCAAAACGGTGTGATTGTCCATTCGGATCTGCTGTTGGAATATCTGAAAAAACATTATCCGCACCTTTATTTTGTTTCGTCCACCACAAAAGTAATCACGGATTTTAAGCAGCTGGTAGAGGAAATACGACGTGAAGATTTCCGGTATGTTGTTCCTGATTTTCGCTTAAATAAAGCCTATGACCGATGGAAGACACTGTCTTGGCCAGAAAAAGACAAGGTGGAGTTTTTGTGCAATGAATGCTGCTGGTTTGGCTGTAAGGACAGGAAAGCCTGTTATGAAGCGGTCAGCCGCAAGAATCTTGGAGAAAATAGGGAACATCACTGTACGGCACCGGAATCTGAGCAGGGATATTGCTTTTCCAAAGCCATGCTAAATCCGGGATTTATTGGAATAGAGACAATCCAAAATGTTTACTTTCCAATGGGATTTTCTAATTTTAAGATCGAGGGACGGGGACTTGGAAGTGCACTGATTTTAGAGTTTCTGCTATATTACATGACAAAGCCACAATATCAGCTGCATGTCCGGGAAGAAATTTATCTGGATAACATGCTGGATTTGTTTTGAAAAATGTGCTAAAATTACTTGTTATCTGGAACAAAGGAGAGATACAGGAGAATGAAAGTATTATTTACGATTCTAGTAACATTTTTTGCAGGTATGGGAGCCGGACTTGGAACCGGTTTTGCCGGGATGAGTGCGGCAGCGGTTATCAGCCCGATGCTTATCACATTTCTTGGGATGGAGCCGTATATGGCGGTCGGGATTGCGCTGTCTTCTGATGTACTTGCCAGTGCAGTGTCTGCGTATACCTATGGAAAAAATAAGAATCTTGATGTGAAAAATGGTCTGATCATGATGGTTAGTGTCCTTGCATTTACCGTGGTGGGAAGCTATGTTTCAAGCCTTGTACCATCTGCCACAATGGGAAATTTTTCTGTCTTTATGACATTTTTGCTTGGTATCAAATTTATTGTTCGCCCGGTTATGACAACCAAAGAGACCATGCAGGGGGTATCCGCACAAAAGCGTGCCATCCAGTCGGTCATAAGCGGTATCTGTATCGGATTTATCTGTGGATTTGTCGGTGCTGGCGGCGGCATGATGATGCTTCTTATCCTGACTTCTGTACTTGGGTATGAACTGAAGACAGCAGTCGGAACCAGTGTATTTATTATGGCATTTACTGCGTTTACAGGGGCTGCTTCCCATTTTGTTATTGGCGGGAAACCGGACGGACTGGTGTTTACGCTGTGTGTGATTTTTACCCTGATCTGGGCGAGAATTGCTGCGGTATTTGCAAATAAAGCCACACCGAAAACACTTAACCGTGTGACGGGCGTGGTTCTTGTTATTCTTGGAATCGTAGTATTTTTATTTTCACTTTGGGGATAGAAGAAATGCCTGGATCAAAAAATGATGCAGGCACTTTTTTATTAAAAAATCAGTCCACCAAGGTAAGCAATGATGCAGCAGGCGATCGCAACCGGGAAAAGTCCGAGTCCTTTCCATGCCATAAAGATGCCGGCAATTAGAGCAAGTGCTCCTGCAAGCGGTGTGGCTGTGGCATCAATGATTGCCGGAAAGGTCATAACCGCAAGTGTGACATAAGGTACATAATACAGGAAAGAACGGATAAACCGGTTTTTGATCGGCTTGCGGATCAGCGTCAGCGGAAGCACGCGGATCAGATAACTGGTGATCGCTACAATGGCAATGTAGATATAAATGTTTCCGCTCATACGTCCGCCCCCTGTTCTTTTTGTGCGTCAGCATTTTCCGGAGTGATCTCCGTCTGCGGAGGGAAACGCCATGCGGCGATTCCTGCGATGATCAGTGTCAGGATGATCGTGCGCGTTCCGCTGGAAATGTCACGGATAACCGTAAGACGGCTGCAAAGATAACTCGCTGCAAAACTGATGATGATCAACACCAGCACGACTTTGTCCTTTCTGGCAGGCGGGATGATGATTGCAAGAAACATACCAAACAAAGAAACACTGAGTGCTTTTACAATATCGCCCGGCAGCAGATTGCCGGCGATGACACCGGCGGCGGTTCCGATCGACCAGCCCGGAAGTGCGACAAGAAACGCACCGTAACTGTAGTAGGGATTGAGATATCCGGGACGCCCGATGGCAATGCCGAACAGCTCGTCCGTCAGGTCAAATGCGACAAGAAACCGGTGGATCATAGGGGTATCCGGTGAAAACCGCTGGCTCATGGCGCAGCTCATCAGAAGATAGCGTGCATTGGCGATGATTGTCATCAGACACAGTTCAATATATGTGGCACCGGCACCGATCAGAGTAAATGCGATGTATTCGCCGGCCGATGCATTTTCCAGAAAGCTGGTCACGAACCCCTGAAGCGGAGTCAGACCAGCCTGTTTTGCAGAAATACCTAAAGAGAAAGAAACAGCGAGGTATCCAAGTCCGATGGGAATGCCATCGCGGAATCCTTCCCGGAAAGCTTTTGTATCCATAAAATCCCCTTTTGTAACTATCAGATAATGTAAAACCAGGATTCATCCTGTTCTTTGTGGTGAAGTGATTCATCATCACTGTGGTAGATCAGTTCCTGGTTGCGGACACTGACCTTGGTGCCTTTTTTAATGGACTGGGTAATAAATGAGTTACCACCTATTACAACCCCCTCCTCAATGACAGTTTCCCCACCGAGGATGGAAGCACCGGAGTAGATTGTTACATTGTCGCCGATGGTTGGATGGCGACGCACATCGCGCAGTTTCTGACCGCCTTTGGTGGAAAGGGCACCAAGTGTAACGCCCTGATACAGTTTGACATGGCAGCCGATGATGGTTGTTTCACCGATCACGATGCCGGTACCGTGGTCAATAAAGAAATATTTGCCGATGGTTGCACCCGGATGGATGTCGATACCGGTTTTGCTGTGTGCCTGTTCCGTCATCATACGTGGGATAAGCGGAACACCAAGCAGAAACAGCTCATGCGCCAGACGGTATACCGTGATGGCATAAAGTCCCGGATAAGAAAATACGATCTCGTCTTTGCTGCGTGCAGCAGGATCGCCATCGTAAGCGGCCTGCAGATCGGTCTCTAAGTATTCACGGACCTTTGGAATCCGCCGCATGAAAGAAACGGTTGCTTTCTGTGCAAACTGTTCCAGTTTTTCTTCCTCATTGTCCCCGAATTCTTTCGTATATTTTAAGACAACACAGATCTGTTTGTTCAGGTGGAACATTACATCTTCAATCATGGTAGACACACTGTGTTCAATATTGTAGATTTTGTGGGTTTTATCGCGGAAAAATCCCGGATAAACAATGGAAAACAGACGGTCAAGAATGTCCATAATTTCGGTTTTATCCGGCTGGTTGTAGATATCCATCTTATCAACTGCGCGTCCTTTTTTATAATCGTCAAGGATATCTGTCAGGATGGCCCCGACTTCGTTTTCAATGATATTTTTCATGAATTAATCGACTCCTTTTCTTTTCCTTTTATTTGTACAAGAATAATGGCGGCAAACATCAGTGCACATCCGGCAAGCTCACGACCGTTCAGCATCTGGTGCAGGATGAGAAAACCTGCCAGAAGCGAGAATACGGATTCCATGCTCATCAGCAGAGAGGCTGTAGAGGCAGGAAGTCCCCGCTGTGCAAAAAATTGCAGAGTGTAGGCCACACCGTTGGAGAGTATGCCGGCATACAGGATCGGCAGCCATGCGGCAAGAATCAGGTGCATCCGTGGCTGTTCCAGTAAAAACATCGGGATCAGGGAACAGATGCCACAGGTGAAAAATTCGATGCATGCCAGTATGGCATTATCCGCGATCGGTGCATAGTGATCCACGGCAAGAATCTGCAGGGAAAATATGAGCGCACAGCAGAGTGTATACAGATCTCCGCGCTGCAGACGAAAGGAACCTCCGGTCATACATAAAAGATACAGTCCGCATACAGCAAGTGCCACAGAGATCCACACACGGATACCGGTTTTCTTGTGAAAAAGTATACCGAGTACCGGAACAAGCACGATGTACATTGCTGTGATAAACCCGCTTTTTCCAACGGTCGTATATTGTATGCCGATCTGCTGCAGATTCGATGCGATACACAGCAGAACACCGCAGATGATGCCTCCGGGCAGTGCCTGTTTCCAGGAAGCGGATTTTTCCTCAGAAGTCCGGCCGGTTTTCTGCGCCTGGATAAAAATAAACGGAAGCAGTACGATCCCCCCGATCAGTGAGCGGGCAGCAGTAAAGGTAAAAGGCTGCACATAGTCCATTCCCACACTCTGTGCAACAAAGGCAAATCCCCAGATAGCTGCAGTCAGAAGCAGCAGAAGGGAATGCCGCAGGGTATTTTTTTTCATAAAATTTCCTCGTAATGTGTAATAAAAAGCCAGATGCGATTGGGATACATCAAAAATGTACCGCAGGGCACAGGTTTTCTACTTATTATAGAGTATTCAACGTATTTGTTCAAGTGCCAATAAATCCGGAAAACTTTTTGAAAATTTATTACAATATCATTATGTAAGAGAGAAATCTCATGGACGTCTTTGGGGAATAGAAAGGAATTACACGTGACAAAACAAAAGTTTGATGAGTTTGTGCTTGCGCACGGGAGAGATATCCTGTGGTTTTGCCGGATGACTGCAGGAAATGCCCATGAGGGTGATGAACTGTATCAGGATACCATGCTTACGCTGCTGGAACATTTAGACCGGCTAGATGAGAAAAATAACAGTAAAAGTTATGCACTTTCTGTGGCAATCCGGCTCTGGAAAAATCGCAGACGAAAATTTGCATGGCGGATGCGGATTGCACCACAGGAGAGCTACGAAGTACATATACAAAACGGCGGGGAAGCATCGGAAACCCGGAATGCAGATCCGGAAGTACAGGTATTGCAGGAGGAAACAATACATGAAGTGCAGAAACTGGTGCAGCAGCTTCCCGAAAAATACCGGCTGGTGGTGTATCTGTATTATTCGGCGGATATGAAACTGACAGAAATTGCGGAGTGCCTGCATCTTTCCGTCAATACCGTTAAAACCCGTCTACGCAAAGCAAAATCACTTTTAAAGGAAAAACTGGAGGTTATCGGATATGAACGATGAGCAATTAGATAAGATTTTAAAAAAGGCCCTTACACCGCAGCGGGAGATCAAAGAGGAGGAAATTGTACTCAAAAAGAGACGAAAGGAGGAAAAAATGATGAGGAAAAGACGAATGAAAATGGCCGGTATTGCAGGTACCGTGGCGGCTGCACTGGCACTTGCCTGCATTGTTCCGCAGACATCTTTTGCGGAGCAGCTAAAAAAGATGTTTCAGGGGTATTGGGGACAGCGAAGTGAATTGTCCGATTATGTTACAAGAGGAGTATTCAGTGACCAGGATGAACATATGATTTTTTCGGTAGAGGAAATCCTTTCGGATGAAGTTGTTGTAAGTGCAGTTGTGCGCTATGAGGCAAAGGATGAAACCGGCGAAAAATGGCTGGCAACCAAAGGACCGGCGGGATCGGAAAGCTATGATGAGAATGGAAATCTTCGTTCGACAAGACAGTTGCGTCTTAAGCAGAACGTGTATGAAGAGCATTTTGAATCTTCATCTATTTTTCTCAGAACACAAAGTGATAAGAATGTGCAGTATTTTGAAATGGACATGGATTTTCGACAATGGGTCCCATCGTCAATGAATTTGACATTGTGTTATGATTTGCCTACAAAAACGAATAATACTGCGACACTTGACGCGAGTTGTAATGTTCCTGTTTATGAATATACGTTGAAAGCAAAAAATCAAGAGCAGATCAGCCCGAAGTATTATGAGCCAAAGCGGATGCGGATAACACCATTGAGTGCTGTAATTTATGGAACAACTACAGAGTATTATAGAAAAATGCAGAAAAATGCTGAATGGTCATTTGGATTAGAGAGATGGGGAAAGAATCAGGAAAGTGTGGGAGAGGATCTTGGAAAAACCTCTTTGATTTACAAGGATGGAACGCGTAACTGGAATATTGCAGATCCTTATCCGATGGATATCATTAGTGATTCAAAGGCAAAGAAAACCTATTCCGACTGCAATGCAGTGTTACAGTCAGGAGCTTTCTATAGGGTGACCTCTTATCTAGGATTACAGGTGGCAAATAAAATTAATCCGGAAGATGTCAGAGGGATTGTTATGCGAACAAAGATCAAGGAGGTGACATATGAATTGATCAGGGAAGAGTGATGGAAACTTCTTTTGATAAATTGCTGGTTAACTGCGTGGTCTGGGGCCTTTTGTTTTTCAGAGGGACGGATTTGCGGGGACTGTTCTAAATATAAGTTTTTTCGATGCGACGGAAGAAGGGGGGACATTCTCTTTCTACAGAAAAATTTATAAGTTAGCGCCGATGGTGATTTCAGGCTGGTTTTGCAAAAGTTTTACTTTTATGCTATTAACGTTACATGATGGAACTACGGCGCAGTTGTAAAT
>ENA-UALE01000255-UALE01000255.1-human-gut-metagenome-genome-assembly--contig:-NODE-255-length-19621-cov-8.903455_pt1 | contig 19621 bp, 17 predicted proteins | sample MGYA00243697_ERZ654462 | MGnify/ENA primary metagenome ERZ654462 (study PRJEB26926, sample SAMN06164625) | human gut metagenome | biome: ENVO:00009003; feature: ENVO:2100002; material: ENVO:00002003... | reverse complement strand
GACCCTGCTGCCGCAGGCAGTAGGGCGGGCGATGGAATGGCCCGTTTCACTTGCGTGGGAATGCCGCGCTGCCCGGTTGGGCGTTAGCAGCTGGGGCTTGTGATGGCGGGGCAAGAATGCTATAATTGTACTGTATTTCTGCACGACTTTGCGAATTTTCCACAGAAGGGAGGGGCGGCGGTTGAAAAGACGACGGTTTCTGGTGCTGAGTGCAGGCTGCATGATGGGTCTGCTCTCGGCGTGCGGCCTTCCGATGTCGGAAAATGTGCAGGTGGAGGAGTTGCTGCGTGCCCCGCGCCTTCCGGGCGACTACGGTGCACTGCAAAATGCCCTGAACGAATGGCTGGGGGAGAGCGCCCAGCTGAAATACCCGATGCAGGGGGAGCTGCTCTCGCCGTTCCTTTTGCAGGATCTGGATGGTGACGGCCAGCAGGATGCCGCTGTTCTCTACACCACGGCTCAGAGCTCCAACGTCTGCATTGCATTTTTGCAGAAGGATGCCGCAGGCGTGTGGCAGGTCCGCCAGAGCATCGAGGGTCTGGCGGACACAGTGGACAATGTCCGGCTGGCACAGCTGCAGGATGGTTCCGCAACCCAGCTGGTGGTGGGGTACCTCGCCGCGCAGGGCGACAGCTATCTGGCGGTGTACTCCTACGAGAACGGCACGGTCAATGCCATTCTGGAACAGTCCTATGAGCAGTATCTGGTGGAGGATATCACCGGCGGCGGCAACGAGGATCTGATCCTGATGTCCACGCTGGAGGACGGCGGGGTGCAGATCGAGCTGCTGACCGTTGACCGGGACGGGATGTTCCAGCAGGTGGCTGTCATGGGTCTTTCAGCAGATAAGTTCTCGGGCTGCGCCGCTGTGGCGGCGGGCCTGGGAGCGGACGGCAAGCGCTATCTGGTGCTGGACGGCTGGACCGGCCTTTCGGGCAACAATCTGGCCACGGTGCTGCTCTACTTCGATGAGGAAAGCCAGCAGATGCTGCCCGCGGAGCAGATCAGCACCAGTGAGCTGTACAATGCGTCCCTGCGCAATGTCTCCACGCTGGTCAGCCGGGATCTGGACGGCGACGGCATCGTGGAGATCCCCACTCAGCCTGACGAAGCGGGCCTGCTGAACCTGAGCCAGAGCCGGCGGATGGATTTTATCGTCTGGATGGACTACACCAGCCCGGAGCCGGAAAAGAGCTTCGGCCTGTTGGACGAGGAGAGCAGCTGCTACATTGAGCTGCCTGCCGAGTGGGAGGGCAACCTGATGCTCACCGACAGCGCTGAGGGAGAGGAAGCCGTGGAGCTGCGCACCGTGGACGAGGGCAAGCTGGTGCTGACCATGCGCCTGGTTCCTTCCAGCGAGAGCGCAGCGGGCTGGACCCGCCTGGGCGTGGTGGCATCCCGCCAGATGCAGGCCAGGTTCGGGCCGGACGTGGTGCTGAAGGATCAAAGCTATCGACTGTCCCGGTCGTTGTATCGGTTGAATTGATGATGCCGCTCAGTTTTGCAGAAGTTCACCGGATGCAGGCTGGGTGTTCTGAGGTGAAATGCTTCTCCGTGTGCTCTTGGGCAGAGGGAGAAGGCAGGAAAATATGGAGGTCTTAGATGGTCAAGGTACTTGTGGTAGAGGATGAAGCCAGCATCCGCGAGATGATCGCGCTGAACCTGCGGCTGGCGGGAATGGAGGCGGTGGAGGCCGACAGCGCCGAAGCCGCCCTGCCTCTGCTGGAGCAGAAGCCCGGCTGTGATGCTGCCATTCTGGATGTGATGCTGCCCGGCATGAATGGGTTCTCGCTCTGCGAGACCATCCGCCGCACCGACCAGAAGATCGGCATCATTATCCTGAGTGCCAAGGGGCAGGAGCAGGACAAGATCCGCGGCCTGTCCATCGGCGCGGATGACTATATGACCAAGCCCTTCAGCGTCAGTGAGCTGCTGGCCCGTGTGGAGGCCCTCTGCCGCCGGGTGGGCCGCTCGGGCGGCGGCTCCGCTGCCGACGAAAATGCCCCCACCACACTGGTCAGCGGGGAATTTGTGCTGGATGAGAACCGCCGTGTTCTCCTCAAGGCTGGGCGGCAGATCGAGCTGACCCAGGTGGAGTTCCAGATCATGGAGCTGTTCTTCCACAACCCCGGCATCGCGCTGGTGCGGGAAAAGATCCTGAAGGGCGTGTGGGGTGAGAACTACTTCGGCGATGTGAAGATCGTGGATGTGAACATCCGCCGCCTGCGGATGAAGGTGGAAGATGAGCCCAGCCACCCCACCCACATTATGACAGTGTGGGGCTACGGCTATCGGTGGGAGGAGTAAAGAAAAACCTCTCAGTTGCGCTGTACTCGACTGCTCTCCCAATAGGAGAGCCAGGATTACTGACAGAAAGGAGGAAAAGCAATGCGCAGTGGTATTACCAACCGCTGGCTGCGGGGAAGCCTGTTCCTGACGGTGCTGCTGGTGCTGCTGGTGGAGAGCATGTTCGTGTACAACTTCAGCCGCAGCTACTACAACAGCGTCCAGCAGACCATGATGCGGCGTTTTTCCTCCATCAACGGTCAGCTGAAAATGTACACCGGCGACACGGCCCAGAAGACCGCGGCCAACCGCAGTGTGGCCCTGCGCCGGATGGTGGAGCAGTTTGCGGATAAAGACAAATATGAGTTCATGCTGCTGGACGGTTACGGCAGCGTGATCGCCTCCTCCAGCGGCACAGGTGCGGACGGCATCGTGGTGCAGGACGATTTTAACAAGGCGCAGGATGCACCGGACGGCGTGGGTGTGGCCATCTACCGCACCGCCAGCGGGGAAACGGTCATGGCTGTGTGCAGTCTGGTGCCCTATGCGGCCGAGGACGTGGCTGCCATGCGCCTTGTCACCAGTCTGACGCTGGTGCAGGCGCAGCTGAAGAGCGTTTTCATCGTCAGCCTGATCGTGGTGGCGGCCATTCTGGGCTTTACAGTGGCCTCCGGCCTGTACTTTGTGCGGGGCATCGTGGTGCCGCTGGGGCAGGTGGAGCGGATCGCCGCCAGCATCGCCCGGGGAGAACTGGATGTCCGCCTGCCTGTGACCGGTGACGAGCGGGACGAGGTGGACCGCCTGCGCGGCACCATCAATCAAATGGCCGAGGGGCTGGAAGAGACGGAGAAGATGAAGAACGAATTCATCAGCTCGGTCTCCCATGAGCTGCGCACGCCGCTCACCTCCATCCGGGGCTGGGTGGAGACCCTGCGCACCCTGGATGACCCCACCGATGAGAACTACCGCAAGGGGCTGGAGATCATCAACAACGAGACCGCCCGCCTGTACAACATGGTGGAGGAGCTGCTGGATTTCAGCCGCCTGCAGAATGGCCGCCTGAAAATGGAGTGCCGCCCCCTGGACCTTGTGGCCGAGCTGACGGACGCTGTCCTTTTCTGTGAAGCGCGCATCCAGCGGGAGGGGCTTCTGCTGGCCTATGCGGAGCCGGAGGAGATGATCCCGGTCTACGCCGACCCCGACCGCCTGCGGCAGGTGTTCATCAACATTCTGGACAATGCCATCAAGTATTCGGCCCCCGGCGGACGCATCACGGTCAAGATCTGGCAGGGCGAGTACAAAGCCTTCATCGAGATCATCGATCAGGGCCGCGGCATCCCGCCGGAGGATCTGGAAAACGTCAAGACTAAGTTTTACAAGGGCAGCAACTCGGTGCGGGGCAGCGGCATCGGCCTTGCGCTGGTGGATTCCATTATGACCGCACTGGACGGCACCATGGACCTCAAGAGCACGCTGGGCCGGGGCACAGTGGTCACCCTGGGCCTGCCGATCTATAAACGATAAGAGATTGTCCATATTTATCTGGTAAGATAGAGGGGCAGTTTTTACGATAGAGAGGGGCCGCAGCGCCCCATAGGAGAGCCAATGAATCAACCGAACAAGGAACGCTTCAAGACGAGTGTGGGCGGGCAGGCCCTGATGGAGGGCATTATGATGCGGGGCCCGAAAAACATCTGCTGTGCTGTCCGCAAGCCCGATGGAACCATTGAGACCAAGGTCGAGCCCACTCCCACCCACGGCGTGTGGACAAAGATCCCGCTGGTGCGGGGAGCCATCTCGATGATCGAAAGCCTGATCATGGGATACAAGTACATGATGTACTCGGCACAGGTGAGCATGGGGGATGACTACGACCCCGCCGAAGAGGAGACCGCCTTTGAAAAATGGGTGGGCGACCATCTGGGCAAAAAGGCCGAAGATATCATGCTGGCGGCAGCTGCCGTGATCGGCGGGCTGTTTGCCATCCTACTCTTCACCGTTCTGCCCACGGTGCTGGTGGGCGGCCTGAACCATCTGGTGCCGCTGGGCCGCTGGGTCAAGGTGGTGCTGGAAGCGGTGCTCAAGGTCGCCATCTTCCTGACCTACATGGCCGCCATCTCCCGGATGAAGGAGATCCACCGGGTGTTCGAGTACCACGGGGCCGAGCACAAGACCATTGCCTGCTACGAGGCCGGAGACCCCCTCACGGTGGAGAATGTCCGCAAATATACCCGCTTCCACCCCCGGTGCGGCACCAGCTTTTTGATCCTGGTGGTCATCGTCAGCGTGTTCCTGTACAGCGTGCTGCCCTGGTCCAGCACCAGCCTGCGGGTGGTGTTCAAGCTGCTGCTCCTGCCGCTGGTCATGGGCATCAGCTACGAGCTGCTCAAGTGGTGCGGCCGGTCGGACAACATCGCCACCCGCATCATCCGGCAGCCCGGCATCTGGGTGCAGCATCTGACCGTGTTTGAGCCGGACGACAGCATGATCGAGGTGGCCATTGCCGCCGTCACGCCGGTCCTGCCCGAGGACCCGGAGGACGGCAGATGGTAACCGCAGGGATGCTGCCCCGGGCAGCAGTCCGGGAGGTGGAGGCACGCCTGCGCGCCGCAGGCTGCCCCGATGCAGATTTTGACGCGGCCGAGCTCTTCCGGTTGGCGGCGGGCGGGGATGTCCGCCTTGCAGATGCTCCGCTGGGTGCAGAGCAGGCAGAGCGGCTGGAAGCCCTGACGGCCCGCCGCGCGGCCCGGGAGCCTTTGCAGTACCTCTGCGGCAGCTGGCCCTTCCTTGATTTTGAGCTGGCTGTCGGCCCCGGCGTGCTCTGCCCCCGGGCCGATACTGAGGTGGTGGCCGAAGCCGCCGCCGGAATGCTGGCTGGGGTGGAGGCACCCCGGGTGCTCGACCTCTGTGCCGGCACGGGCTGTTTGGGGCTGGGCGTGAAGCGCTTCTGCCCGGCGGCACAGGTCACCAGTCTGGAGAAGAGCCCTGCGGCATACCGCTATCTGGAGCAGAACGCCCATCTCTCCCCGGTACTGACCATCACCCCGGTGCGGGGGGATCTGTTCACCTACTGGCAGACCCTGCCGGAGGGGCAGCTCGACCTCATTGTGTCGAACCCGCCTTACCTGACCGCCGCCGAGATGGGCGCACTGCAGCCCGAGGTGGCGCAGGAGCCTGCCATGGCGCTGGAAGCGGGGGAGGATGGGCTGGTATTTTACCGCGCCATTGCGGAACACTACCAGAAAGCTCTGCGCCCCGGCGGTGCCCTTGCCCTGGAAATCGGCTGGCAGCAGCGGGAAGCTGTAACGGCTCTGCTTGCCGCCAACGGGTGGACGGAGATCGTGTGCAGAAAAGACTTTGGCGGCAATGACCGCTGTGTGATGGCGAGAAAACAATAAAAATGTCTACAACTTCCTGTTGTAATATCTGTAAAATGTGTTATACTAGTACCGAAAGAATTGGAATGCCCGCGCCTGCGTTTGGCCGCACCGCGCCGGGAACAGATGACAAAGGAGCATGACACTATGGCAAAAAATCAGAACAACAACGTTGCCCCGGCGACCCAGAAGACCGATCCCGGTGCCAAGAAGGATGCGCTGGCCACGGCACTGGCCCAGATCGAGAAGCAGTTTGGCAAGGGCGCTGTGATGAAGCTGGGCGACAACGCCGCCATGCAGGTGGATGCCATCTCGACCGGCAGCATCGGCCTGGATCTGGCACTGGGCGTGGGCGGCGTGCCCCGGGGCCGCATCATTGAGGTGTACGGCCCTGAATCCAGTGGTAAGACCACGCTGGCCCTGCATGTTCTGGCCGAAGCCCAGAAGAAGGGCGGCGATGTTGCCTTCATCGACGTGGAGCACGCGCTGGACCCTGTGTATGCCGAGGCGCTGGGTGTGGACATCAACAACCTGCTGGTCAGCCAGCCCGATACCGGTGAGCAGGCCATGGAAATCTGCGAAGCGCTGGTGCGCTCCGGTGCCATTGATGCCATCGTTGTGGACTCTGTTGCCGCCATGGTGCCCCGCGCTGAGATCGAGGGCGAGATGGGCGACAGCCATGTGGGCCTGCAGGCCCGCCTGATGAGCCAGGCCATGCGCAAGCTGACCAGCGTCATCGGCAAGACCAACACCGTCTGCATCTTCATCAACCAGCTGCGTGAAAAGGTCGGCGTGGTCTACGGCAACCCCGAGGTCACCACCGGCGGCCGCGCCCTGAAGTATTATTCCTCTGTCCGCATCGATATCCGCCGCGTGGAGGGCCTGAAGGATTCTTCCGGCCAGTTCATCGGCAACCATACCCGCGCCAAGATCGTCAAGAACAAGGTGGCTCCTCCGTTCCGTGAGGCGGAGTTCGACATCATGTTCGGCGAGGGCATCTCCAAGATGAGTGAGCTCATCGATCTGGGTGTCAAACTGGGCATCGTTCAGAAGAGCGGTGCATGGTTCAACTACGGCGATATCCGCCTGGGTCAGGGCCGCGACAATGCCAAGCAGTTCCTGCGCGATAACCCCGAGATCGCCAACGATATCGAGGGTCAGGTGCGCGCCAATGCCGACAAGCTCTATGCCACCCGCCGCCCGGGGGGCAAGGCTGCTGCCGCCCCTGCAGAGGGGGAACCGGCAGCTCCTGCTACAGCAAAGGAGCCGGTGGTCAAGGCTCCCGCCCGCAGCAGCGAGAGTGAGCTGGATATCATGGTGGAAGAGTAAATGGCCTTTTACAGCCGTGGCCGCCGCCCGCTGGCCGAAGAGGAAAAATCCACCGATGCCGCCAAGGCCCGCACCCGGGCCATGGAGCTGCTGGCCGGGCAGGAGCTTTCCTCGAGCCAGCTGTATGAGCGGCTGAACCGCCGCTATACCCAGCAGACCAGTGCCGCCGTGGTGGCAGAGATGGTGCAGCGGGAGTATATCAACGATGCCCGCTATGCCGAGACCCGTGCCCACGCCCTGCTGGCGGCAAAAAAGAGCCGCCGCGCCGCTGCCCAGAATCTGCGGCAGAAGGGCCTGGCCGCAGGCGAGATCCAGCAGGCGCTGGATGCTGTTTACACCCCCGATGTTTCTGGCGAGGACCCGGAACTGGAAGCCGCCGCCGCTCTGGTGGAAGGGCATTACCGCAAAAAGCTGGAAGCGGGCCGCAGGGATCTGGTCATTGCGGCCCTGCAGCGGCGGGGATTTTCGTATTCCGTCATTAAGGAAGCCATTCGGCGAATCGAAGAGGAATAAGTGATCCTTGGTACAACCTTTCAGTCTCGCATCCGCTCGACAGCTCCCCTAGTAGGGGAGCCCTTGGCAAAATCGGAAACTTTCCCTTACTGCCAAGGCCTCTCCTACTAGGAGAGGTGGCATTGCGAAGCAATGACGGAGAGGTTATACAACGGAGATTTGACAAACAGGAAAGAGAGTATCCCTTTTTATGAAAATTGCATGTATTTCCCTTGGCTGCCCCAAGAACCAGGTCGATCTGGACGTGATGGTGCACATCCTGCTTTCGGCCGGTCACGAGACGGTGGCCGACCTGGGTGAAGCCGATGTTATTCTGGTCAACACCTGCGGCTTTATCGAGAGCGCCAAGACCGAGGCCATTGAGAACATTCTGGAGGCCTGCGCCTACAAGCAGCAGAACCCGGAGCTGAAGGTCATCGTCACCGGCTGCCTGGCCGAGCGTTACCGCAGCCAGATCGAGGAGGAGATCCCCGAGGTGGACGCTGTGGTGGGCTGTGCCTCCAACAAGGCCATTGACACCATCGTGGCCCGCCTGTTCCACGGCGAGAACCATCTGGAAAGCTACGGTGCCAAAAAGGACTTCCCGCTGGGCGGCAAGCGCGTCATCGGCACGCCTGCCCACTATGCGTACTTAAAGATCGCAGAGGGCTGCAACAACCGCTGCCACTACTGCGCCATCCCCGGCATCCGCGGCCCGCTGCACAGCCGCGATCTGGCCGACTGCGTGGCCGAGGCCCGCTGGCTGGCCGGTGAGGGCGTGAAGGAGCTGATCGTGGTGGCCCAGGACCCCACCGCCTATGGCGAGGACTGGGGCAAGCCCGGCAGCATCTGTGAGCTGCTGGACAAGCTGAACAAGGTGCCGGGCCTTGAGTGGATCCGCATCATGTACGCCTACCCGGAGCGCATCACCGATGACTTTATTGCTGCCATGAAGCGGAACGAGAAGGTGGTGCCTTACCTCGACCTGCCCATCCAGCACTGCAACGATACCATCCTCAAGAACATGAACCGCCGCTCCAACCGCGCAGAGCTGCTGGAGGTCATCGGCAAGCTGCGCCGGGAGATCCCCGGCATCACCCTGCGCACCACCCTGATCGCGGGCTTCCCCGGCGAGACCGAGGAGCAGTTCGAGGACCTGTGCAACTTTGTCAAGGAGGTCAGATTTGACCGTCTGGGCTGCTTTGCCTATTCTGCCGAGGAGAACACTGTGGCCGCAAAGATGGACGGCCAGATCGATCAGGAGACCAAGGACCGGCGCGCTGAGCTGGTGATGCAGATCCAGACCGGCATCATGGCCCAGAAACAGGCCGAGAAGGTGGGCCAGACCGTCCGTGTGCTCTGTGACGGCATCGACGAGGAGAGCGGCCTGTACCTCTGCCGCACCACCGGCGATGCCCCCGAGGTGGACGGCAATGTCTACGTTTCCAGCGAGGAGCCGCTCTACCCCGGCCAGTTCTATGATGTGCTGGTGGAAGACAGTGACCTTTACGATCTGTACGGCACGGTTGCAAAATAACAAATTGGAGGAATCTATATGAATCTGCCCAATAAGCTCACCCTGACCCGCATCATTCTGGTGCCGGTGTTCATGGTCTTCGTTTCCCTGACCCAGATCGGCACGGAAGATTTCAACCCCACCTGGTATCTGGTGGCGGGCATCATCTTTGCCGCGGCCAGCTTTACCGATTTTCTGGACGGCCATCTGGCCCGCAAGTGGAACATGGTCACCGACTTTGGCAAGTTTGCCGACCCGCTGGCCGACAAACTGCTGACCACCGTGGCCTTCATTTACATGCTGCGGGACGGCGTGTGCAGCCCGGTGGTGCTCTGCATCATCCTGGCCCGTGAGTTCGCCGTGTCCGGTCTGCGCATGGTGGCCGCCGGTGCCAAGGACGGCAAGGTCATCGCCGCCAACATGTGGGGCAAGGTGAAGACTGTGCTGCAGATGCTGACCATCATCTTCTACTACTTCGGCACCGCATTGACCTGGGGCAATTCCGTTATGATAGGCGCTGACTGCGTGTTCCTCTCTTACTGGCTGTGCTGGCTGGTGGCCATTGCCACCGCTATCTCCGGCATCAAGTACCTGTGGGACAACCGCAGCTTCATCAATACCGCAAAATGATCAAGAAGATCGCGATTCTCTGCTCCATTTTCCTGAACCTCTGCATCGTGCGGTGGGAGCCGGTGGCCATCCGGATGACCTGGGAAGCGGTGAGCAGCCAGACCTTCACCTTTTACACCGAGAACTCCAATGTCTTTGCGTTCTTTGTCTGCCTGCTGGTGGCGGTGTGTCAGGTGATCTGCCTGTTCACGGGGCGGCAGCTGCCCCGCTGGGTCAAGACGCTCAAGTACATTGCCACCTGCTGCCTGACCATGACCTTTCTGACCGTGGTGTTCGTGCTGGGCCCCTACTGTGCCGACCAGGGCGGCGTGGTGTTTCTGCTGACCGAGAGCTCCATGCTCTACCACCACCTGCTCAACCCGCTGTGTGCCTTTGTCTCCTTTGTCCTGCTGGAACGGGAGCCAAAGCTGCCTGCGCGGTGCGTTCCGCTGGCGTTGGTTCCCACCATGCTCTATGGTTCTGTGGCCCTCTGGGCCAATTACCAGCGGCTTATCACCGGGCCTTACCCGTTCCTGCTGGTCTATCAGCAGACCACCCGGCAGACGGTGCTGTGGTGTGCGGCCATCCTGGCCATGAACCTGCTCTATGCCTGGCTTGTCTGGCGGCTGGGCGGGAACTGCCGCAAAAAGAGAAATGTGGGCTTGCTTTTCAGAAGCTGAGATGCAAAAAAAGGCTCTCTGCCGGTTTTGGCAGAGAGCCTTTTCTCGTGTTTTGCTTACAGCAGGGGGATCCCAGCCTTTGCGCAGGCCGCGCGGGTGGCTTCGTCCCAGACGCTTGCCTGTACCTCGCCGATGTGGGCGCTGCCAAGCAGCAGCATGCACAGACGGCTCTGGCCGATGCCGCCGCCGATGGTGTAGGGCAGCTCACCGCTCAGCACTGCCTTGTGGAAGGGCAGGGTGCGGCGGTCGTCACAGCCTGCCATGGTCAGCTGCCGGTCCATGCTCTCGGGGCTGACGCGGATACCCATGCTGCTCAGCTCGTAGCTGCACTGCAGGGGCTCGTTCCAGAACAGCAGGTCACCGTTCAGGTCCCAGTCGTCGTAGTCGGGGGCGCGGCCGTCATGGGGCTTACCGCTCTTCAGGGGAGCACCGATCTTCATCAGGAAGGTGGTGCCATTCTCCTTTACAAAGGCGTTCTCGCGCTCCTTCGGGGTCAGGTCAGGGTACTTGTCCTCCAGCTCCTGGGTGGTGATAAAGGTCACGTTGGGGGTGTGAAGGGGCAGATCCTGCAGCTGGGGGAACATGGCGTGCAGGTTCATCTCGGTGGCGCAGACGGCCGACACGATGGAGCGCACCACGTTCTTCAGGTAGGCCTCGCTGCGGTCCTCCTCGCGGATGACCTTCTCCCAGTCCCACTGGTCCACATAGACGGAGTGGAGGTTGTCCAGCTCCTCGTCCCGGCGGATGGCGTTCATGTCGCAGTACAGGCCCTTGCCCACGCGGAAGCCGTAGTCCTTCAGGGCCTTGCGCTTCCACTTTGCCAGCGACTGCACCACCTGTGCCTCAATGCCGCTGTCCCGGATGTCAAAGGTGACCTTGCGTTCCACGCCGTTCAGGTCATCGTTCAGGCCGGTAGAAGCCTCCAGAAACAGCGGAGCCGACACGCGGTAGAGGTTCAGCGTGGCACACAGGGTGTCGGCGAACAGCCGCTTCACGGTGCCGATGGCACGCTGGGTGTCGTACAGGTTCAGCGCGGGTGTGTAGTTCTGCGGGATCATCGTTTTGCTCATAACAGTTTACCCCTCTCTTTCCGTTCCCGCCGCCGAATTGCGGCACCGGAACGGCTTTCCCTTTAATACAGTAAATTATGGCACAATTTCAGAGCGTTGTAAAGGGGAGAACGCAAAGCCGATGCAATTCGGGAGCTTATGCCTCTGCCACGGCCTCGATCTCGCACAGGACACCCTTGGGCAGATCCTTGACGGCAACGCAGCTGCGGGCGGGCTTGGAGGTGAAGTACTTTGCGTAGACCTCGTTAAAGGCGGCAAAGTCGGCGATATCGGCCAGGAAGCAGGTGGTCTTGACGACCTTGTCGTAGCCGGAACCGGCGGCTTCCAAGATCGCACCCACGTTCTTGCAGCTCTGCTCGGTCTGGGCGGCGATGCCTTCGGGCACAGTGCCGTCCGCGGGGTTCACAGGGATCTGGCCGGAGGTGTAGACGAAACCGCCTGCGATGAAGCCCTGGGAGTAGGGGCCGATCGCGCCGGGAGCTTTTTCAGTAGCGATGACTTTCATGGAAAATACCTTCTTTCTGTGTGTTTGATGGAGCTTTTCTTTTCGGGGAGAAAAATTCTGCTGCTTGAAGTCTACACCATGCGGCGGGATGTGTCAATCCGGGAGGGACTTTTTGCCCGCGCGGCCTTTACAAGCAGGCAAAAAGGCGGTATCCTTAATCTATTGATACACCACCCTTCAGGAGGAACCCATGGATATCCGCCAGCTGCACTATTTTCTGGTTTTGTGCGAAGAAATGAACTATACCCGCGCGTCACAGCGGCTGTTTCTGTCGCGGCAGGCCCTGCGGCAGAGCATCACGGCGCTGGAAGCCGAGCTCTGCGGTCCGCTGTTCGTCAGCGCTCACCACAAGCTCTCGCTCACCGAGCGGGGGCTGAGTTTGCAGCGCCATGCGGCCCCGGTGGTGGAACAGTTCCAGCAGATGCAGGCGGCCCTCCATGCGGAGATCCAGTCGGCCCAGCCGGTGCGCATCGGCATCAGTGTCTCGCTGGTGCCGGACTACCTGCCCGGGCTGGAGACCCAGCTGGACAAGTTCCGCCAGCAGTACCCCCACATTGAGATGCGGTTCCGCCTGCTGGAAAACGATGCCGTGGCCGATGGTGTGGAGCAGGGCGAGCTGGACGCGGGCCTTGTGATGGACCTGGGCACGGCGGCTCCGGTGCTGGCCCGCACCACCCTGCGGGCAGACCCAGCCTGCCTGCTGGTGCCGCGCGGCCATCCCTTCTGGGAGAAGGAGCGGGTGCCGCTTTCGGCCCTGCGGGGCCAGCGGGTGCTGCTGCCCAGCCTGCGGCAGGATCTGTTCAGCCCCCTGTGGGATGCCTGCGCCAGGGAGGGCTTTGCGCCCAACGCGGAGATCGGCCCCAGCTTCTATCAGGCGTACTATCTGGTCCAAGAGCAGCTCTGCACCTGCCTGACCCGCTACGAGCCGGGAGCACGGCGGGAGCTGGACCGGGTGCGGGACGTGCTGCTGGAAGATCTGCCGCCCCTCTGCGTCTCGATGGTGCAGCGGCGGGACCACAACTCGGCCTATCTTGACCTGCTGCGGGGCTACCTGATGGAGGTCATCGGGGGAGCGGCATCCCTGCCGCCCCGGCGGGGCCGCCCGGCAAAGCCCTTCTACAACTTCCCGGTGCTGTCCAGCGCAGCCCCCAAGGCGGCACCGCAGCACCCGGCTCCGGGCACCCAGCTGCCCTTTGCGGGCGGAAACAACTTCAGGGAGCTGGGCGGCTACGAGGCCGACGAGGGCAAGCATGTCAAGTGGGGGCAGATTTACCGCGGCATTCCCACCGGACTGCTGACCGGGGCGGCTGACCGCAAGCTGCTGGACAGCCTGGGCCTGCGGCTCATCCTCGACCTGCGCAGCGAGTCCGAGGCAGCGGAGCAGCCCGACTATGTGCCCGATGGCGCGCGGCTGGTGCGCATCTGCGGGCTTTGCCACCCGGACGGAAGCGAGATCTCCTTTTCTCCCGGGGACATTGAAAAGCTGCTCAAGGGCAAGAAGGATGAGGAGCATAACCTCGCCGATGCCATGTATGAGCAGATGCTCTTCCGCAATAAGGCCTACAAGGAGCTGTTCCGGGCGCTGGAGGCGGGCGAAACGCCGATCCTGTTCCACTGCTCCGGCGGGAAAGACCGCACCGGCGTGGCAGCCATGCTCATCCTGCTGGCGCTGGGGGCTTCCGATGAAACGATCTGTCAGGATTTTGTACGGACCAATGTCTGCCGCCGCCCGGAGCTGGAAAAGATCTGGGCCGCCCATGCCGAGGAGATCGAGGCGCATCCGGAACAGAAGCAGTTCTATCAGGGCATTGCCGGTGTCCACCCGGAGTCTGCCCCCTTTGTGCTGGACACCATCCGCAAAGAGTACGGCACCACCGATGCCTATCTTGAAGCCGAATACGGCCTGACCCCCGCCCGCTTGATGCGGCTGCGGCGGATGTATCTGGAATAATGGCTGTTTTTTTAGAAAATTCCTTTCACTTTACTTGACATTGTACCAAATGTTTCGTAATATAAGAAGTAGTATGGAATCCATGACGCTGCGTGCAGGGATCTTCCACAACCAAAGTTCAATGGGGCTTCATCTGCCCGTTTTTATATGAAAACCTTGTAGATAAAAAAGCTGCATCAGGCCGCAGGGGCAAACATGCCCTTTTTGTGCGGTGCTGTTGTCTGTTTTGTTGTTGAGAGCTTGATTTTGTATTGTTGACCCACGCCTTGCGCGGCAGCGTCTCCAGATTTTAGTTAATTTTGAACTTTAATTGTAAGGAGAGTGAACACGATGTCCCCGATCATTCTGTTGATCGTGGTCGTGGTTGCTGCTGTTGCTGCCGGCGCGGGTTATTTTATTGGTTATAACAACCGTAAAAAGACCGCCGAGGCACAGATCGGCAGCGCGGAAGCCGAGGCTACCCGCCTGGTGAACGAAGCAATCAAGACCGCTGACCAAAAACGAAAAGAAGCTGTTCTGGAAGCCAAGGACGAGGCTTTCCGCCTGAAAGCCGAGGTCGATGCCCAGAAGGCAGAGGCCGACAAGGAGATCAAGCAGCGCCGTGCTGAGATCAGCCGCCAGGAGAACCGCATTGACCAGAAGGAAAATGCGCTGGACCGCAAGACCGAAGCCCTGGAAAAGAAGGAAGAAGAGCTCAAGAAAAAGCACGAGGAGGCCGACAGCCGTCTGGCTGAGGTGGATGCCATCCGTGCCAAGGAGATGGAGCGCCTGGAGACCCTGGCGGGCCTGAGCCAGGAGGATGCCCGCGAAGTGCTGCTGCACAAGGTGGACGAGGAGCTCACCCACGAGAAGGCTGTCCGTGTGGCTGCCTACGAGACCGACCTGAAGGAAAACTGCGATAACATCGCCCGCAACATGATCGGTCAGGCCATCAGCCGCTGCGCCGCTGACCACTGCAGCGAGACCACCGTCAGCGTGGTTCCCCTGCCCAGCGACGAGATGAAGGGCCGCATCATCGGCCGTGAGGGCCGCAACATCCGCGCGCTGGAAACTGCCACCGGCGTGGATCTTATCATCGACGATACCCCGGAGGCCATCACCCTGTCCTCCTTTGACCAGACCCGCCGCGAGGTTGCCCGCATGACGCTGGAGCGCCTGATCGGTGATGGCCGCATCCACCCCGCCCGCATTGAGGAGACGGTGGAGAAGTGCCGCCACGACCTTGAGCTGCAGATGAAGCGGGAGGGCGAGCGCGCCGTGATGGAACTTGGCATCCACGGCCTGCACCCCGACCTCATCAAGCTCATCGGCCGCCTGAAGTACCGCACCAGCTTTGGCCAGAACGCTCTGACCCACAGCATGGAGGTGGCCTGGCTGGCCGGTCTGCTGGCAGGCGAGATGGGCGTGAACGTCACGCTGGCCCGCCGTGCCGGTCTGCTGCATGATATCGGCAAGGCCCTTGACCACGAGATCGAGGGCAGCCATGTCCAGATCGGTGTGGATATCTGCCGCAAGTACAAGGAAAACACCCAGATCATCCATGCCATTGAGGCCCACCACGGCGATGTGGAGCCCAAGACCCCGCTGGCCTTTATCATTCAGGCCTGCGATGCCATCAGCGCCGCACGTCCCGGTGCCCGCCGCGAGAACGTGGAGAGCTATGTCAAGCGTCTGGAAAATCTGGAGGAGATCTCTTCCAGCTTTGAGGGCGTGGAGCAGGCCTTTGCCGTTCAGGCCGGCCGCGAAGTCCGCATCATGGTCAAGCCTGATGTCATCAGCGATGATCAGGTCATCCTGCTGGCCCGCCAGATCGCCAAGAAGATCGAGGATACCCTCGATTATCCCGGCCAGATCAAGGTCAATGTCATCCGCGAGAGCCGCGCCATCGAGTACGCGAAGTAAGATCAGAACCAGGAGGAGCCCGTTGTGTTCGTACAGCGGGCTCCTTTTTTGTCTGTGAGTCTCTCGGGCGCGTCGTGTCAGATCTACGGGCAGCCACTACGTCAAGTGCACAGACGCAGAGTTTGCCCAGTGGTGCAGGTAGACCATATCCTCCCAGCAAATGCAAAGCGCCCCCGCTCACCGGTGTTTCCGGCAGGCGGGGGCGCTGCTTTTTGTAGGAAGTTCAGAAGGTCAGCCGCATCTGGTACCACACCACGCCGCCGTGGGTGGAGCCAGAAACGCCTTCGCTGACAAAGCCGAAGCCGGCGTAATAGTGCACGAGCCTGTCCTTGCAGGTGAGCACCAGCCCCCTGCGGCCCTGAGCCTTTGCATCGGCGATGGCCCGGCGGAGCAGCTGCCCGGCCAGGCCCTGCTTCCGGTATTCGGGCAGGGTGTTCACCCCAAAGATCATCTGCCACGCCCCATGGGCATCGTGCAGGGAAGCGTCAGCGTACATCTCGTCTGTCAGGTCGGGGGTATCGGTCACAAAGCCGTCTACAAAGGAGACGAGCTTCTCGTCCTCAAACAGCAGCCAGAAGTGGTCGGCATAATGGGCCAGCCGCCCGGCAAATTCTTCTTTTGTGGCCGCCTCCGCAGCCGGAAAGCAGGCCGCCTCCACGGCGGCAATGGCAGCCAGATCTTCAAAGGTGGCAGTACGGATCTTTTGCATAGTCATTCTCCAGAGTTTGATTTGTTGAGCTGAGTATACCACACCATCCCGCAAAGCGCCAGCAAAACAAAAAGAACCACTTAGTCTTTGCAAATAACCTTTGAACCTTCACCATCAATTACAATTCCCTGACGGTTGTTAATTGGGCATAGATTCAAATCCGAAAACTCAGTCATTATTTTCTCGGTAACTTTCTTAAATGGTGCTGTAAGATAATGCGGAAGAACATAGAAATCAATCAAATCAAGCCCTGCATCATCTTCTTGTGAGTAGTCCTCCGGCTTTTCATCCATTTGCTCGATATATTGGATGCTTGGAGCGCATATAATCGCACCTGCCGATTCACCAATCATCAGTTTTCCCTTTGCCAATTCTTTCTTCAACAGCTCATCCGTTCCCGTTTTACGGAGCTGGTCTATAAGGAAAAAAGAATTTCCGCCGGTAAAATATATCACATCCGCATCTTCAAAAACAGACTGTATCGTTGAATAAGCCTCCGTTGAAATATCAATTTCAGTTACGATTGCTCCCAACTTTTTGAATAATTTTCGAGCCGAGCCGACATAACCGGTGTAGCCTTCACGCAGCGAAGCTGTTGGAATAAATGCGACTTTTTTATTTTCAATTTCTTCCTTTATCAGACTTCCTACACTTGAAAAGTGCGAACATAAAAACAGTTTCATCAATATTCTCCTTTATATATAAACTCCGATTTTCTGCCCTAAGTATATCACACAAAAAACTGAGTTTCAACGCAGGAAAAGCAAATCCCCTGTCCTTTCGGGCAGGGGATTGCGGTTTAGCCATGCTGTTTGAGATATTCGGCGCTGAGTTGCAAACTCTTTATGGGGGAGTTATCCACCCAGTTGCGGTGGCTTTCCAAAATCACGGCATCTACGCCGATAGTAAGCGCCTGTGCCATCAGGCTGTCGAGATCCATATTGCCGGTACCCAGCTCCATGCTGTCGGTTTTCAGAATCGGCGTCACGGCGCTGCCCGAAATGCGGGTGCCGCGGTCGTTGATATGCCACAGCTTCATGCGGGTCCCCAGACGCTGCATCCACGCAAGGGCGTTGGCGCCGCCCTCGGTAAACCAGTAGCTGTCAAACTCAAAGTTGACGAACTGCGGGTCGGTTTCCTCCAGCAAAATGTCGTAGGCACGCTTTTCGGCGTTGACATGACGCAGCTCACAGTTGTGGTTGTGGTACAAAAGCTCCACGCCCTCGGTCTTCAGCGCCTCACCCGCCTTGTTCAGCCGTGTGGCAAGGTTGTGCATCGTGGCTTCATCGCCGTAATCAAAGCGGTACATGCCAGTGATAACAACATACTTCGTGCCGAAGCTTTTGGCTTCATCGGCCACGGCCTTGGCATCGCGCTCCAGACTGCCCAAATCGGTGTGCAGGCTGACGACCTGCAGCCCCGCTTCTTTGACCAAAGCGTGCCAGTCGAGATTGCCGCCCTTGCCCACGGGCATACCCGCCGCCTTGGTCAGCAGCCGCACCATAAAGCCGATGGGGTGGATCATAAACCCGCACAGCTCAATGCCGTCATAGCCTGCGGCTTTCATGGCGGCAAGCGTCTGCCGTGCCTCGTTTTCGTTGCTTAAAACGGTTCCCAGCATAAATTGCTGGACTGCCTTTGTGGGCATGGTTCAGCCCTCCATCTTGATGATTTTTCCCGTTGTGATGCCGTTTTCGTTGAAGCTGTCCACGCAGACATAATAGGTCTGCCCGGCCATCAGCGTGGAAAGCGTGACCTCATCGGCATCATAGACAAGCCAGCTCTGGTACAGCTTATCCGGTGTAATGCCGTAGCGCACATTGCAGCCCTGCGCGTTCTCGATGTGCTGCCAGCTGATTTTGCCGTCCAGCGCATCCACGCGCACGGCTTTGGCATCGGCTTGGGCAGGGCGGTCGCCCTCGACGTTGCCGAACACCCGCAGCCCGCTTACACGCAGCGTCTGGCCGTAGGGGATGGCACCGCCCGTCACGCGGATATACCGCGCACGGATACCGCCGGCATACTCATAATAGCCGCTGGAGCATTCGCGGGCGACATCCTCGCGCAGCGTCCAGGTCTCGCCGTCAAGACTGGTTTCCACGGTATAGCAAGAAATCTGCAGGCGCGTCTCGATATGCCGCGTTTTGCGGTCATCGCCGTAGCTGTCGGCAGGGAAGTCCACGACAAGTTTTTCATCGGCCATGTTGACCTGAATCGCGCGGACATCATAATCACGGCCTAAATCCACACACAGCCATTCGCCGGGCTGGTCGCTGCCCGCGCTCCACCAGCGGCGGCAGTCCTCGTCCACGGCATTCACCGGGTCGCTGCCCTCAGCGGTGGAGGATGCCGTCACGGCCTTGCGGTAGCTTAACAGCATCCACTTGGGCTGCTGGCTGGCGGCGTCGAATTTGCCTGCCGGAATTTCGTGCGGGTAGTCGGCAAAATTCTGGTTGCAGAACAGCACGCCGTCCTTGTCAAACCCGGCAGGAAACAGCCCCACGCGACGCTCAAAGTCGTGGTTGACCGAAATGCGCATCGTGGATGCGTGCCAGTAGTTGCCGTACTTGTCGGCAATGGTGCTGCCGTGTCCGGCACCCGTCATAAACCCGCCCGGCTTGGAGGAAAACGGGTTGGACGCTTGCAGCGTGAACGGTCCCAGCGGGGACTTGGAGGTGTACACACCATCGGCGTAGGTGTTGTACTGGGTGCCGGGGCAGGCGTATTGCAGATAATACGTACCGTTGTGCTTTGTCATAAACGCGCCCTCAATGTAGGGCTTGCCGACGGCGTTGAACATAGCGGTCAGCGCCTCGGCGTTCAGCCCCGGCATCTGCACCATCTGGGGCGGCAGCTCCAGCTTGCCGGTTGCCTCGTTATAAAAAGGCTTCATGGCTTTGTAAAGCACGCTTGCCTCTTTATCCACAATCCCGTTGTTACCGGGGCGCTCATAGCCCAGTTCTTCTTCGCGACCAAAGATCAGTTCTTTTTTCTCGCCGATGGGTGTCATGGTTTCGGGGTCAAGCTCCACGCCCCAGATAGGGGACATGTTGGAGCAGCCCCAGTAAAAATATACACGCCCGTCATCATCGCAGAACATATCGGGATCCCAAAAGGCGAACGGGGCGCTGACCTCGGTAAACGGCTCGATCAGTGGGTCGGCGGTGCGCAGAATAGGACAGTTGCGCCCCTTGC
>ENA-UALE01000249-UALE01000249.1-human-gut-metagenome-genome-assembly--contig:-NODE-249-length-20035-cov-8.325826_pt1 | contig 20035 bp, 9 predicted proteins | sample MGYA00243697_ERZ654462 | MGnify/ENA primary metagenome ERZ654462 (study PRJEB26926, sample SAMN06164625) | human gut metagenome | biome: ENVO:00009003; feature: ENVO:2100002; material: ENVO:00002003... | reverse complement strand
GGCGTGTTCGGGACTTTCACCCATTAGAGCGCGCCCATGGCGCGCAAACCAAAAAAGACAACCATTTCTGATTGTCTTTTCAGGTAGTGCCTATTAAATTTTGATATATAGCTATCCTATATTACTTCGTTATTTATCTGCTTTCTTTTTTTCATCCTGCTCTAAAATATTATTTACTAATTTTTGAAGCTCTTTGCGATCAGGCAGATACAACTCATATTTTGACACAAACAAATTACTGTCCATACCATAAGTTGCATATTCCACAAGCAGCTCATCTTTATTATGGCTCAGAATAATACCAATCGGTGGATTATCGTCTGCCATGTTTTCTTCCTTTGCAAAATATCCCATGTACATATTCATCTGACCAATATCTACATGCTGTACTGAATTTTTCTTCAAATCAATCAGCACAAAACATTTCAAAATTCTATGATAAAATACCAAATCCACATGGTAGTGAATATTATTTACCGTCAAAGGATACTGCCTGCCGACAAAGGTAAAGCCTTTTCCCAATTCTAACAGGAATTTTTGAATATTATCAATAATTTTCTGTTCCAAATCTTCCTCACTGTAACGATCTTTTTCCGGAAGTCCCAAAAATTCTAATGTGTAAGTATCCTTGATGATGTCCTCCGGCTTATCATAGGTAATTCCCTCATTTGCAAGTGCCAAAATCCCCTCTTTATCCCTGCTTGTCGCTAATCTAAGAAATAATGCTGAATCCATCTGCCGTCTGAGCGTTCTTACGTCCCACTTTTCTTTATAACATTCTTTTTCGTAAAAACTTCGTTCTAATTCATCATCAATCTTTATCAGTTCACAGATATGCGACCATGTCAATTTGTCAGACACTGTCTGACAATTCTCATAACAAAGATAAAACTTCCTCATATTGTTAAGATTGGGTCTGCTGTACCCTCGCCCCAATCGCAAAGTAAGCTGATGAGATAATGTTGTTAATAATTTTGAACCGTATGCTGCTTTTACATTTCCATCCTGCTCAAACTCAACAATATATTTTCCGATTGTCCAATAGGTTTGGGTTATCACACTGTTTACTTTTTCGGCTAATTCTTTTTTTGCATTTGAAACCGTTGTTTCAATCTCATCCACCAATGGCTGAAGCATATTTGTCTGCTCTAAATCATTCATAATATATCCTTTCCGAATTTGTCAGACAGTGTCTGACAAATTCAATTTTCGTTTTTATGTATTTCATTATGTCCAGATCTTTTTATTTCAACTTTTCACAATTTGCTCTATTAAAATATTGCCCTTGAACTAATATTATATTTCATATTGGAATAAAAAGAAATAGCGTAATTACAAAAACTCCTCCTTCCTCTTATCTCGATTTCCAGATTTTTCCATACTATTTCCCGTAGCTTTTATTTTCATCTCTGCAAGCCGTTCCTTCAAAGACACCCTCTGCACTGGCTTATCTGCCACCCGTTCTGACTTCAAACCATTCTGCCTTGCAGATTGGTTGACATCCTGTCCAAAAGTTCCCGTCCGTTCCGTTCCCTGCTCCGGTGTATCATCGTCCATGCCGATACCATCATCGCCCTTTTCATCCATATTAAGCAGGGCATTTAGGGCAGACAGGCGGTCTAATTTTTCTGCCAGCTCCTCTTCCTGTGCAAAAGGTTTCTGCACTTCCACCTTTGCCGTTTCAAGCTGATGCTCCACATTGTTCAGTTTGGTCTTTGCTTCTGCAAGCTCTTTTGGCATAGACTCCAGTGCATGATTGATACGGGCGATATTACCAAGCGGATCAGAACCTATTTCCAGATTATGGGATAACTGTCCTTTGACATTCATCACAAATTTATGGTTAAAGGAATCAAAGGATACAGACATTTTAAAGCCCGCATACTCGCCTATCATTGCCGGGGCATTAACACTCTTTATCTCTTTGCACATTTCCACAAGAGCAGTTCCGGCTTCTTTTTTATCTGTGTAGAGCTTATCCCCGACTTTCATTGTAAACTGCTCTTTATCTGCCGGAAGATTTTCCTTTGCAGTCTGAATATCCGTCTGCATACCACTGATACGTTCCTTTAAAATAGTTATCTGTTGCGGGTAGTGCTTCGTGATGTTGTCCTCCAGCCTGTACTTTTGGCTTGTATGGTTTGCCTTCATCAGCTTCAGCTTCGATACCTGTATATCCAGGTCCATCTTTTCCTTGATGTAGGGATTGCCCGTTGCAAGTGCTTTGACCTCCGCATAGGTAAGTGCCGCTTCATCCACATCCTCACAGCTTCGTACCGGAGATTTGCTTGTCATGATCTGTCCGATAAATTTCTGCTTGTTCTCGATAAGCTGCCAACTGTACGAATCGAAGGTTCCTTCCGTCACATACCGGAAAATCTTTACTTTCGGATTAAGGTTTCCCTGTCTTAAAATACGTCCTTCCTGCTGTTCTATATCAGAAGGACGCCACGGTACATCCAGATGATGTAATGCGATGAGTCTGTCCTGCACGTTGGTTCCGGCTCCCATTTTCTGCGTGGAACCAAGCAAAAAGCGAACCTGTCCGCTTCTTACTTTTCCGAACAGCTCCGCTTTCCTAAGCTCCGTATTTGCATCATGGATAAAGGCAATTTCATTCTCCGGCACTCCCTTTTCCATCAGTTTCTTTTTGATATCTTCATATACATTAAAAGTACCATCTCCCTTCGGCGTTGACAAATCGCAGAAAATAAGCTGCGTGGACTTCTGTTCCTTTGTCTGCTCCCATATTTCAAATGCTTTCTCCACACAAGTAGCAGCCTTTGAATTTTCATCATCAGGAAGCATGTCGTTGATAAGCCTCTGATCCAGTGCTAATTTTCTGCCGTCATTGGTGATTTTCAGCATATTATCCTCATGGGGCTGTACCATTCTGTCACGCACTGCTTCGGCTCGTTCTGCAAGGGAAGCCACCATATCCTTCTGGTATTCACTCGGCTTTAACACCACATTTTCATATTCTGCTTCCGGCACAGGAAGGTTTAGCATATCCGGTGTCTGAATATCTGCACTCTCCTTAAAAAGTGCAATCAATTCCGGCAGGTTGAAGAATTTCGCAAACCTTGTTTTTGCCCGGTATCCTGTTCCCTCCGGTGCAAGCTCTATGGCGGTCTGTGTTTCGCCAAAGGATGATGCCCAACTGTCAAAATGACCAAGTCCCAGCTTCTGCAGCGTACCATACTGAAGGTATCGCATATTGGTATAAAGCTCTGTCATACTGTTGGAAATCGGAGTACCTGTTGCAAAAGTAACGCCTTTTCCACCTGTCAGCTCGTCAAGGTACTGGCACTTTGCAAACATATCCGAGGACTTCTGTGCTTCTGACTGTGCAATACCCGCCACATTCCTCATTTTCGTATAAAGGAACAGATTTTTATAATTATGTGACTCGTCCACAAAGAGCCTGTCCACACCAAGCTGCTCAAAAGTTACCACGTTGTCCTTCCTTGATGTATCGTTTAGTTTCTCAAGCCTTGTCTGCAAAGACTTCCGTGATTTTTCCATCTGCTTAATGGTGTACCGCTCCCCATTGTCGGCTTTTGCCTGCTCTATGGCAAGTTCAATCTCATCAATCTGGCGTTCTATAATGGCAATCTGTCTTTCCTGTGAAAGTGGGATTTTCTCAAACTGCGAATGACCGATAATGACCGCATCATAATCCCCGGTGGCAATTCTGGAACAGAATTTCTTCCGGTTGGCAGGCTCAAAATCTTTCTTTGTAGCTGCAAGTATATTCGCTCCGGGATACAATCGTAAAAAGTCACTTGCCCACTGCTCCGTAAGGTGGTTCGGTACGACAAATAATGATTTCTGGCATAAGCCAAGCCGCTTACTCTCCATAGCCGCCGCTGTCATTTCAAAGGTCTTTCCTGCTCCCACGCAATGGGCAAGCAGTGTATTATCCCCGTAAAGCACATGTGCCACCGCATTTTTCTGGTGTGGCTTCATCTCAATATCTGGTGTCATGCCAGGGAATTTCAGATGTGAACCGTCATATTCCCTCGGTCTGGTGGAATTGAAAAGACGGTTATATTTTTCCACAAGTACCTGCCTGCGTTCCGGATCACGAAATACCCAGTCTTTAAATGCTTCCCTTATGGCTTCCTGTTTCTGGCTCGCTATAGTAGTTTCCTTCTTATTCAGGACTCTCTTTTCCTTGCCGTCCTCCTCTATGGTGTCATACACACGACTGTCCTTCAGATTAAGGGAATCTTCTAAAATCTGGTACGCATTTCTCCGGCTGGTTCCATAGGTCACATTTACAAGGGCATTGCCATAATCCGCATTTTTTCCCTTTACGTTCCATTGTCCGGTGACATCGGAATATTGAATACCCACAATGTTCCGGTCAAACAGATGATGTGGTGTTTCAATAGTATCCCTCATGAAATCCTCGATATATTTCGGATCAATCCATGTGGCACCAATACGCACCTCAATCTCGGAAGCATCCAGTTCTTTCGGCTGCACCTGTGTAAGTGCCTGCACGTTTACGGCATATTCCGGGTGGTTCTCGGCATAAACTTTCGCAATTTCCAGCTTATCACGTACATTTCCACTTAAATACTCATCCGCTGTTTCCCATCTGTCCGTCACAGGATTTTGAAAGATAATGCCTGTCAGCTCCTCCTTGATTTTTCCAAGCATCTTATCATATTTTTCGCTGTCCATATAGTCAGCTTTGTCCATAAGCAGCCCTGCCATATAGTCAAGGTCTATTCCCGCCTTTTCCGATAAAGACACCGCCAGTGCTTCACTTGCCGTATCCACGCTTGTAACGACTTCTGCTTTCTTAATGGTACGCTTCGTGAACATATCCGCCTTGCCCTTGAAATTGCCCTCATCATCCAGCTTTTCCAGAGAACACAGCAGGCAATAACTGCTGTCCTGATTGAAAGCTCTCTTGTTGGTCTGCGAATTGATTAAACCGAATTTCTTGGAAAAAACATCATACAGCGTGTTGAGTTCTGCTTGTTTTTCCTTGATTGCGCTGTCGGAATATTCTTCCAACTGCAAATTGATAAGTTCCTGCGTACAGTTACGGATACACACCATCCCCTTAATACGCTCCTGCATGGTTTCCGTCATATCCACAGGCTTCATAATGGAATTTTCCCGGTAATATACCTTATTGTCCACAAGCGTGTAGCTGTAATTCTTTACATCCGGGTCTGCCGGAATAGTGGCATCGGCAAGCTCGTCTGCCAGTTCATCCATTTCTACGGCTTCTATCTCCCCATCTATACGGCTTACCGCTTCCTTTAACTGCTCCACAAATGGTCTTGTGGTATCGGGCATACAGGTACTTTCCATACCATATGGTCCGCTGACCATTTCCATTTTTCCTACAATCATCTCAGGATGTTCAACAAAATAACTGTTCATGGCAATGCCGTTCTCATCTTCTGACAAATGCACCCATTCCGGCTCCAAGTCCATCACACGGTCACGTTTCTTTAAAAATAAAATATCGGAAGTAACTTCTGTTCCTGCATTTTCCTTAAATGCCGTATTAGGAAGCCTGACTGCACCGAGAAGCTCTGCCCTCTGTGCAAGATACTTTCTGACCTCCGGGCTTTTCTTATCCATAGTTCCTTTAGAAGTAACAAAAGCAACCACACCACCAGGACGAACCTTATCCAATGTCTTTGCAAAGAAATAATCATGTATCAGGAAATTGTTTTTATCATACTGTTTATCGGCTACCTTGTACTGTCCGAATGGCACGTTGCCGATTGCAACATCAAAGAAATCATTGGGATAATCCGTTTTTTCAAAACCTGTGATTTTAATATCCACTTTCGGATAAAGCTGCTTTGCTATCCTTCCGGTAATCCCATCAAGCTCCACTCCATAAAGTCTGCTTTCCTGCATCTTCTCCGGCAGCATACCGAAGAAATTTCCGATACCCATTGCCGGCTCTAAAACATTTCCTTTTTCAAAGCCCATGTTCTCCAGTGCTTCATAAATACTACGGATAATCATAGGGCTTGTATAGTGGGCATTTAAGGTACTCTCCCTTGCGGAAGCATACTCTGCATCCGATAACAGTTCTTTTAATTCCCGGTATTCTACCGCCCAGGCACTTTTGCTTTCATCAAAGGCATCTGCCAAACCGCCCCAGCCGACATACTGTGATAAAATCTTTTGTTCCTCCGGTGTTGCAAGACGGCTTTCACTTTCTATCTGCTCCAGCATACGGATTGCTTCCACATTCCTTCTGAATTTTTCCTTTGCCCCGCCAATGCCAAGAGCATCATCCGTAATACGGAAATTGACTGCATTTGATCTGTCAATCTGTGGTTCTGACTTTTGGACATCCTGTCCAGATGTGTTCTGCACAACTTCTGCCACCAAAGGCTGCTCCAGACTATCATCACTGCCCTCAAATCGTGCAAAAACTTCTGCTTCATGGCGGTCAATATCCCTCTCTACCATGATGTTCAGATAATCTTCCTCTATCTCTGTCCTGTCCGGCTTATGGTCATATTCTATATGAATATCTCCATTTACCTCTGCATAATAAAACTCACTATCCTCTGTGGAATTGCCAAGCAGATAAGTGTCCTCCCCGGACTTCCATTGATCAACATGTATGCAGTTCTGTCCGTCAATAGTAATAGTGTTTTCTTCTGCCGCTTGTGCTGCAAGTTCCTTCTCATGCTCAATATATCTTCTTGTCTGGTTAATAAATCCATTTAATACAGCAGGATGGGAAGTCACAATCAAATCCCTGTTTTCAATCATGGCATAAGGCTCGATTTCCTTTGCCCATTCCTTGTTATCCGGTGAAAATCTGCCATCATGACTAAAGTGCATAACTGTATTGGCAAGTACATAAGCAACTCTTTCGCTTCCATATTCACGAATAACATCTTCCGCAGTTTCCTTTGGCAGTCGGTATCCGTCAAACTTCTCCGCAATCGCTTTTTCTATTGCTTCTTTGCAGGATACTTTTGTGTCACGTTCTATTTTCTCCTGTGCTTTCTGCATAGCCTTTCTGGCTTCATCTTCTTTATACGCAGCATAGGCTTCTTTCCCTTCTGGAGATAAATACCTATCCTCCTCAATCAGTTTCCGGATACGCCTTTCTACAACATTCCATGATAAAAGTACCTCTGTGTAAGGCTCCATGATACTGCCTTTCTCCAACTTGATACCCTTTGCATCATGATTTTCATTACTTCTGTCAGTTCCAGCAAGTGCCGGGGAACTGCCTCCTGTTCCATATTCGTTTTTAAGAAAAGTAACTGCCTCCTTGCTGTCATGCCCCTCCTTAAAATAATCATAGATTCGGAAAGAGCCATGTGCAAACCCGCTTCCCCTTCCAAGCCTGTGGTCTATCTCATCCTGTGTAATAAAATCCTCTTTCTTAATCTCCACATTATCAGCAGTAGGAAAGGTTAGCTTTTCCAAAAGCAGATTATCAAGTTCTGCTCTAAGCTCCTCCTTTGATATTATGGAACGAAAACGAAGTTCCTTCTCTCCGATTTCAATCTGCTGTAATGCTTTGTCCATATCAGATGCAACAAGTTCCACTCCTTCCGGCGTTGATAATAATTCCACCAGTCTTGAATGAGCATCCGGATAATTACTAAGTTTCAGCTCCAGCTCCTCCGGCATTTCTCCAATCCCATCACGGAAAAAGAAAAAAATATGATTTGCAAGACGAACATGTTCGCTTTCATCCACGAGATAGGCTTCATTTGCTCCCATGTAAGTGCCATTTTCCACCTGTAAACGTATTTCCTTTTCTACTTCCTGCCAACTCATGATAGCTACAGGATATTCCAACGCAGATGTCCCATGTCCGATGCTCATTCCCTGCTCATCAAACCATACCGATACCTGTTTTCCATCAAATTCAAAACCCTTTCCGGTAGTACCGTATTCCTTTTGAAGAAAAACCGCCATTTCTTCCGGCGTCTTTCCCTGCTGATACTTGGCATAGATACGTTTTCTGCTGTTTTCCTTTCCTCCACCGCTTCTGAGGATTGTGTCAATTTGCTCCTGCGGTATTTGAGTAGAGAGTGGTACTATACTTGTTTCCTCTGCCTGTTTCATGGCAATATTTCCTACCTGCTCCGAAAACATGGAAAAAAGGTCGAGCTGTTTATACATTCCATCCGTATCAATCTGCTCTGCCACTTCTCCCGGAAGAAGATACACCCCGTCCTCTATATAAGAATTAACAAGAAATCTGGCATCTTTCCATGAGATTCTCGTTTCCGCTTCACGGGTGAGATAACTCCCTTTCCACATGGTAAGTCCATCTTCATCGGCACGATACCCTGCCCTTGTTTGTCCTATATACAGCTCTGTAAACTCCTCCATGCGGAAAGAATTTTTCAGATAGTCCGTCTGGAGTCTTGCATCCTGCTCCATCTGGAAATAGCCTGCTATCTCCGGTCTTTTATGAACGAAGTGTTTATCAAAGCACAAGATACCTTTTTTAAGGTCAGTAAAATCTTCCTCTTGTGCATTATCCAAAAAAGAACCGGATAATGAATTACTTCCACTATCCGGCTCCGATTGTTCCTCATTCTGTTCTATTCTGCTGTCTAAATGTAAATCAGCTCCTTCAGCACGATTTCCTCCGCTGACTGTCTGATGTTGTTCATCTTCGCTACCCAGCTCATCTGATCGGCTGCTTTCATTTCCTCGTTCACTCCCTCTTTCTGCGCCATCTGTCCGGTCAGCATTTCCATTCTCTGCTCTGCCTGCTCCTGTGTCTCCAGACAATGCTCTTTCAGAGTTCCTTTCAGAATCATTCCCTGATAAATTCCTTTCCTGTGTTCCTTCAGAAAGTTCTTCCTCATCAGACCGTACTTCGTAAGTGTCCCCTGCGGCTCCTCGTTCGGCATCAGGTTCGGTATCAGATAATCCCCGTTCTTCTCGTATGTCAGTTTCATATGCTGTTTCCTCCGTTTCCATTTTATTTGCTTCATTTTCGCTTTCACGCTTTAACGCATTATAGCGTGGCTCAGACTCATTTGCAAGCTCTTTTTTGGCATTTTTCTCAAGGCTTTCATACTGTTCCCCATTTACCTTGTTTTTTGCCTTATTTCGGGCAATTTGTCGATCATAGGCTGCAATGGTTCTTCCAATTTCCATCAGCACTGGTTTACACATTTCCGTAGTGGCGGTTCCGAGAACAGAAAGTGTATCCATTGTGCTGAAATCACTGATATAGCTGAAATCAAGTTCATCCTTCCATATCTCCATATCCGCACCACAGCGGGATAAAAGCGTGTATGCGATACTTGCGGATAATGTCTCCCGAAGTCTGATTCCAACATTAAATTCGTCTAATTCATCAAGAAAGCTCCCTTCCTTTGCATAGGAAATTTCCGGAAGAAGCTCCTCATAATAATCTCCGGCAATCCTGGCAGCCAGTTCTATTATCCTGTTTTCAAATGGCAGTGTGCTGTCCGTTTTCCCATAAGTTTTTTCAAGCTGTTCCATAACAGCATTTTTATGTTCCTCCTGAAGCTCCCACAGATAAGGGTCACGCCCAATTCTTCTTGCTTTATGAACATCTGATACATCAAAGACATATTTTAATCTGGGACGTTCACTCTCCGTATCAATGAGTGCAATACCCTTTGCTCCACGGTTGACCCAGCAATTCATTTTCTCATTCCATGTTTCAAGAGAAGCACAGGCAGACGCATCCGGTCTTTGAGCATAGATTAACATCTGCTCATTAAAAGGATATTTGTATAACCTTGCAGCCGTGGTCAGATATCTTGTCCATGCCTGTTCATTTTTTGCAATCTCTCTGGCGGTTTCCTCCGCCATTATGGAGATCATCTGGTATTTTGTTATCATCGACTTTCCTCCTAAAATAACGGTGAGAAACCCACCGCCTTATGCGTCCTACTCTGCCTTTGTCCCAAAGGAAAAAGTTGCATTTTCCCTTGTTTTCGTTACCGTAAATTTTGCTTTTACATCTGCCACCCGTAACTCCAGCGTAGAGAACATGGCTTCCACCTGCTCCGGTGTGTATTCATAAGCTGATTTGTTGGCAAGATGCTCCAGTCTGCCAATCGCATCCATCGCCTTATTCATGCGGTACTCTCCAAGACGGATAAATTTCTCCGCTTTCGTTTCCTCCTGCTTACTGGTCACTTCTGTGTTGTCTGTTACATTTTCTACTGCTTCATTCATGTAGATTTCCTCCTGTTTTCTTTTATTTGCGTAAAAAAATAGAGCATATAGATTTCTATTCTATACGCTCTAACGCTGTTTACTATAAAATTATTAGTGATGTGAAAAAGGTAAATAAATTTATGGAAATGACCATAAATCTGAAGTTTTCACACTTTTTGTGGAACATAAATTGCATATCTCCAATACCAATATTTCTGTCCACTACTTCCTCAATACCCTATAATTAAATAACCTTTAATAATTTAATCAATCCGACATCTGTTCCATCTGTTTCTAAATATTTATTTACAACTGTTCTACTAATTCCTTTCCCATCAAATACCCTATAAAATGAATCTAACACTTTCTGGTTATCTATCCCTTTTATTACTTCTGGTTCTTTGCGTAATTCCTCTGTTCTTCTATACTTATGAATTTTAGCTTTCACTAAAGAAATACCAAATGCTTTCGCACAACATGCTCGATGATTACCATTTTCTATAATATATATTCCGTCATACTCCCCAACAGTTAAACAATCCGAATCATTGCCTTTAGTAGGACCAATAAATCGTCCTTCTTTCATCAACTCTATAGTTTTCATGCAATTATTGCACATCTTACATATATTTCTAACTTCTTCTGAATTAGCCGTAAGGCAATGCATTTCATACTCATCAAAAAATATATAATGATTTTCATATGTACATGTTGTAAATATACCCTCCTCCCTAAATACACCTTTCAAACTACATCTCGTTCCCTCACCGCCTGTTCGACAGGGAAAAAGTATCCTTTCAGTCGGTATTTCTAAGTATTCTGGCTCTTCTTTAACATATTCATATTCATACTGAAATTTTGCTTCATCTTTTCCTTGAAATTTTTTCTCATTTCCATATACTTTCTCTTGGTCGATAAAAAAAGAATAACTGTCTCTAATATTTTTGAATTGAATTGTAATAATCCTTTTTCCGAATTTTTCATTTAAAATCTTTGGAAGTAATTTTATTAACTGCGACTCTCCATTATATAAACATAAAACAGCTACTATGTTTTTTAACAAAACAGAACGCTTTAATTCAAACTTATAAAAAATACCAGGCAAAAATTCAACTTCTTTTCCCATGACATCTTCATGTGAATAAAAGCACTCAAAATCATTTTTTGTATATTCTGCATTTTGAAAATGCAATGTATAATCTCTTTTATTTGTTATAAATTCAAACACATTTTTCATACACTTATCCCCATTTCATCATACAGCAATTTAACTGTAAAGCTGCTCTTCTTGCATGTATAAATCTACTTCCCAATAATTCAAGTTATTGTAACTATATATTTCCGCAACATAACTTTACATTGCTATATCTATATAATTTAAATTTCACGCATAGGTGCATAGCACCTATGCAAAGAAATTATACCACTTTCACATCTGTCCCTCTACCAGATTTTATTTCTTCCTCTGTGGAAACTCCATCTTAACCTTATACTGTGAGCCTTTGATTTCCTTCCCGTCTTTCATATAGGAATAATCTTCAATCCCCTCCGGGATAAGATACGCATCATAGCTGCCTTTCTTCCCTTTCAGTCCTTTTACAAGAGTCTTTTTTCCATCCAGCATACTTTTTATCTGACTATCGGAAAGTACGGCTCCCATTGCCCTTCCAACATTCATGCCGCATTTATTCTTACAGTAAGCTCCAAATTTTCCCTTTACCACTTCGCCACCACATTTCGGGCATTTGCCAAGTGCTTCCTGTGTCCCAGCTCCAAACATGGACTTCTGCTCCTCGCTGATGCTGTGGTAGGTCTGCACCAGATCACGCACCATGTTCTCAATACCATCCATAAATTCCTGCATGGAATATTCGCCCTTTGACACAAGGGTAAGAGCATTTTCCCAATCGGCAGTAAGTTTCGGGGACTTTACCACATCTGGAAGCACCGTAATCAGCTTCATGCCGTCCTTCGTCGGTATCATCTGCTTTTTCTCACGCTTCACGAAACCGTCTTTGACCAACTTCTCAATAATGTCTGCCCTGGTGGCAGGTGTGCCAAGACCTTTGCGCTCCACATCATCCCCCATATCCTCTGCTCCGGCCCGTTCCATTGCAGAGAGCAGAGAATCTTCCGTATAGTGTTTCGGTGGTACAGTGAAATGCTCACTTACCTTTGTTTCCTCCACCGGAATGTTCATTCCTTCGGAAGGCTCCGGCAGCTTCTTTTCCTTTTCATCGGCAGTATCCTTTTCCTCTGTTGTTTTATAGGAACGCTTAAACGCATCCTCAAAGTCCCTCCAGCCATTTCTCACAACCTCTTTTCCGGATACCTTAAAAATAATATCTCCGCAGCGAAGCTCCGCTTTTGTTGTGTTATAAATGTGCTTTTCCCCGGTGGCACACAGCAGACGGTTAGCACACAGGGATAAGATTTTCATTTCCGTTTCCGGCAATACTGTAAGGTCTGCCCTTGTTATCTCCATTGTGGGGATAATGGCATGGTGGTCTGTAACCTTCTTACTGTTTAACACCCGCTTAATATCCGGATGAAACATGATATTCTGTTCAAACAGAATGGAAGCAAAAATTGCATCAATCACACTTTTTGCAGTCTGCTCCATATCATCGGATAAATACTGGCTGTCCGTTCTCGGATAAGTACAGAGCTTCTTTTCATAAAGGCTCTGGGTATATTCCAATGTCTGCTTTGCGGTGAACCCAAATAATCGGTTGGCATCCCTCTGAAGCGTGGTAAGATCATAGAGCTTTGGCGGTGCCACGGATTTTTCTTCCTTTAATACTGATGTGACAAGTGCCTGACCACCTGCACAGATATTTGCAACATTCTCCGCTTCTGTTTTACTGTTTATCTTATCGGTGACGGCATCCACACCACCACCAATGATGTGTGCCATGTAATAGGCTTCCTTCTTAAAATTCATAATCTTTGTTTCCCGGTCAACCAGCATGGCAAGGGTAGGTGTCTGTACCCTGCCCACTTTCAAGACCTTGCCGCCATAAAGCACCGTAAAAAGTCTTGTACCGTTCAATCCCACAAGCCAGTCTGCCTGCTGTCTGCAAAGTGCCGATTCATACAAATGATCATAATCACTTCCCGGTTTCAATTCTGCAAAACCCTCCCGGATCGCACTTTCCTCCATAGACGAAATCCACAGACGCTTCATGGGCTTATTACAGCCTGCCATTTCATAAACCAGACGGAAGATAAGCTCTCCCTCCCGTCCGGCATCGGTAGCACATACCACACTGTCCACTCTCGCTTCATGCATCAGTTCCTTTAACACCCTGTACTGTGCTGCTGTATCCTTCTTTACTTCATGCTTCCATTGTTCCGGTATCATGGGAAGACTCTCATAGCTCCACTTTTTCCATGCATCAAAATAGGCATCCGGCTGTGCCAACTCAACCAAATGCCCTACACACCACGAAACAATGTATCCGTTTCCCTCCATATATCCGTCTTTTCTCTCATTCGCCCCGATTACGCCTGCAATGGACTGTGCCACGCTTGGCTTTTCCGCTATTACCAACTGCATCCTTACTCGTCCTCCTTCTCGTCAAAGAAATCATCTTCGGAAACTTCCTCCGATTCTTCTTCGTTTTCGTATTCTTCATCTTCTTCGTCCTCATCTTCATCCTCGATGAAGTCCTCTTTTTTCTTGCGTACTACCTTGAAATAATATGCTCCACCGATAAAGGCTACTGCAAGAACACCCATAAGCACATAGGAAACCATAGGATTCGGTTCCTCTGCCGCCTCCTGCTCCGGTTCTGTGGTTTCTGTGCTTTCCGTATTCTCCGTTTCCCCGGTATCTTCTGTTTCCTCATTCTGCTGAGCTTCTGTACCACTGTTATTGTTTGGCAGTGCGCTCTCCTCTGTCGGAATTGCAGACTCCAGTGCTGCTGAATTTTTCGGTAATGTCTCACTGTTATCGGAAGTTGTATTGAGAAGGTCATTTTCTGTTACTTCTGTAAGGAAATAAACCATTTCCTCCTCTCCGTCCCTGTCAATAATCAGGTAAAACACCTTATCCGATGCAGTCTGAATGGTATAAAATTCCTTGCCCTGCCCAGACTCCGCTTTTGTATCCTCTCCCTTTTCTGCAGCATCCGCTTCTGCCATCGCCTGCTTTTTCTGATCTGCCAGGCTGGTCTGTGAAGTAGTGTTGCCGTTACTGTCTGTAACTGTATGCTCTGTAACTGTTCCTGTGGCATTTCCTGGCTTGGTGGCTTCCGCACTGACCGGAAGCTGTTCTGCCGGATTTTCGTCACTGTCATCGGCAGGGTCTTTATAATATGGATTCTTTGTCTTGTAAACCTCAGACATATTTCCGGCATTGTCCATAGCGGAAATCGTAAAATACTCATATCCCGCATCAAACTGTTGCAGACGGATATTTAAGGTTCCGTTTGTCAGGTCTGTAAATTCATATCCATTCACATAGACTGCTTTTGCACCGGAATCCGTATCATGTACCTGTATGCTTAACAGTCCGTCGCTGACTGCCGCATTTAAGGTAGGTTTTGTCGTATCAAAGCATTTGATTGTCCTGCTTCTTTCATAGGTATTGCCCTTCTGGTCTGTGACAAGCACATATACGGTACAGTTCTCGGAAATCTCAAGTTTTCTGTCCTCAGTTACATCCATCCAGCTTCCATTCTGCCCGATTCTTGCCTGTATACTGGCAATCTCAAAATTGCCTGTGTGTGCCACATCAGATACAGAAATGCTGACTTTTGCAGTATCGTTGTACCAGCCATCCGGTTTGTTGATGTTTATGGTAACATTAGGCTTTTTATAAGCACATTTTTTGTAATCCCCGGCACATACCTCACAGGTATGGTCATAACCGTAAGAACTGCATTTATCCTCACAGGTACATACCGGCTCCGGCACATCATTCCCTGATACCGTACTCTCCGTTTCCGGCTCTGTACTGCTTTCCGTAGTGCTTTCTGTCTCCTGCTCTGTTGCTGTTTCACTCTCTCCAATGGAATCTTCGGCATGAACCTCCGTAGCATAATTTCCGTTCATGGCAAAGCCCACAGCAGTCATACAGAACAATACTGCTGATAACATAAGCGATAACACCGCTTTATAAGATAACTTCATTTTTTTCTTCATGGCATTCTGCCCCCTTTTCTGATTTCTGTAACTGTTCTTCCTGTTCCTTCTTCTTTAACAGATGCCGGATTTCTTCCTCGCTGACCTTATTCAGTAGAATCAGCCGTTCCAGAGAGATTTTATTTTTTTCAATGAATTTCATCTTCTCCGCATCCTCTGCCATCTGCAACTGCTCCTCCAAGTCCTTCTGTCTTGCCTGCAATCCTGCAAGCTGCTCACGGACTTTTGTAAGCTCCTTTTCAATTCTTTCCTTTGTCATTGTCCTCACTTCCTATTGTCCCTTTACAATTATGTTTGATAATAAATAAGCTAAAATTACAATTATATTTGATAAAACTTAACAATCAAAGGCATCACTTCCAATCCATTTTGGGTACAAAAAAGGATGCATCTGCTTTCACGGCTTTTGCATCCTTTCATTCTGAAAAATCATTCTTTATTCTGTTTTCTTATATAACACTGTCTTACTCACCATCAGGAATCGGATCCCATATTCCTTCCGTTTCAGCACGATTTCTGATATAAAGTCTCATGTCTTCAATCGACTGCCTCAACTCACTTTGAGTAAAGTGTGTGTTGCTATGGTTTTCTGGATGATGGATTTGATGTCTGACATATTCCGTCAAATCAAGGTTCCATGTCTTTGTGTTACCATTTTTCACATACAGATATGGTCTTTGCTGCCTTCCTGCTTTATAATCATTAAGCCATTGTTGAAATTCCAGAAAACCATACAACTCATTATGGTACTCTTCAGTTGCTTCTCCATATGCTGCATAATTCACTTCATTTAATGAAGGATACTGTAGAACTGCAGGTTCTACCGAGAGTACACGTTTTCCAACTTCATCTTCGAAAATTAGGCGAAGATTTTCAAAATCAAGTTCTTTTACAATAACAGGGCTATGTGTTGTAAGCAAAATCTGTGTATTGGCCGCTTGAGCCAGTTCCTTTAGCGCCTTTATCAACACTCGCTGGTTGTTGGAATGTTGGGAAGTTTCTGGTTCTTCAATTGCATAAATAATTCCAGTACTATCACCTTCGGCTGCCCTACGTTCAGCTTCTGCTCTGAAAAAATTCAGCAGAACAAGCCTCTTGACACCACTCCCCCTTTTATTGATAGGGATATCCTCATCACCTGAAATTGACACTGCCTTAAATACATCAGCCCATTTTAACTTGTCAGCGGTAGGGATAACCGGGTTTAAGCTGTTTGCAACAGCGGGATCCATTTCCCGTAACTTTTCCAACGTTCTGCTTGAAACTTCTTTCAGCTTTGTTTCTACAACCTCAGCTACAGAAGCCAAAGTTTGCTGTAATTCTTCATCATTGATGATTTGTTTAACAGCTTCCTTTAAAGGATCCTGAACTTCGCTATCTCCATCACTGTTTTTACGATCTGACTGGAATAGAGAGTACACGGGCATATAAGAGGAGAGTTTATCCCAGATTTTTTTTGCATCCTCCTTTGATACATCAATCTCCATATCCTGCAAATCAAGGCTCCCCTCGTAATGCTCCCATATGGCTCTCCGCATTGTAGTATTGATTCTCTGATTCTCACATTCTATACCCATACCTTTGATTATACTCTTAAGTTCTGCATTCTTCTTGAGAAGCAAATCTTTACAATCAGGGTTCATCGGATGTTTTGCATGGATAAATACAGAAGCTTTGCCACCATTTTTATATTTCTTTACGACTTCCAACAAACCATCCGCATTCAACATGTATTCATCAGCCAAGGTAGTCTGCACCGCAGAATCTATAATAATCGACTCTGGCAGTTCCGAGAAACATACAGATATCACAGTTTCACTATCACCATTTCGTGCCGCTTGAATATTCAGGTCAGACTTATCGATCTTAATTATTCCACCGCCATCATTGAAAAAAATATCCAACGCCTCAAGAATTGTAGATTTACCTATATCATTTCTGCCAACTAACACTGTAAGATTATCAAAGCGAATTATTGTTTCTTCCTTATAACTCCTAAAATTTTTTATCTTGATAGACTCAATCTTCATAACACGATTTTCTCCTGTTCTGGTATATTTTTTTGCTTTTTACTCGCCGTCACTTTCTCTCAAATCTTCTCCAGATTCATGTATTTACTATACGGACAGCATTTCGATAATATCTATAATTTGTCTTTGCTTCAAAGACATCTGACACTGTTTTTGTGCATTTGGTGGGAATTTGCTCATTCATAACAATCTATTAACTTTGAAGTTCAGACCTAATACTTTTTAATACATTTTCATCATTAGAAAAAACTTCTTTATAACAGTTTTTAGCAATTGCTAAATTCAGCTTTTTAACCTCATTTTCATCAGTCATATCCAAGCATATATTTTTTGCCTTGCCATACTTACTTCCCTTCGATGTTACGCACAATTTAATTGCGATTTTAGGCGAAATAGGATAATAAAATTCATTTTTTTCTAAAAATTCCATACCCGTAAGATTAACAACTGGAGTATCTGTTGTTACAAACGGAACATTCGTTTTGTTATCATACCGTTCAATCCATGTATGCATTTTAGTAGACACATTAACAGACATTGTCTCTACAAAAAAAATCATTAATGAGTTAGCATAAAAGTTTGAATTAGTATCTTTAATAGCTGGATACTGCAACTTTAGAGTTTCAAAATTTTTCACTTGAGTTTCATAAATTACTGGAGACCTCTGATGCTGCATAAAGAAAAATCTATGGAACTCATGCTTTAAATCTTCATCTTCTATATGCTCCATCGCTTTTAAAGTATCTACCATTAATTCAACATCACTTTTCTCTCTGCTACCCCAAAGAGCATTCATCACTTCATCATGCAATTCATCCAGTGCTACTTGTACAAGAGAATCTTTATAAAATGATAAATCTCCGGATATCATTTTATCCAAAAATTGATGTTTATTGTCTATATCTTCATATTGCCCCATTAATGTTTCTATAAAATCTCTCTCGGCATTGGCATCTCCCAGCAGTTCAGGATTTAATCCTAACGGCACAAGCTTATCTTTCTGAATATACGCTATAAGCTGTGAAACTACGCTTACATCAGCCTTAGAAAATCCTGTCATATCATAAAAGTATTTTCCAAACCCTACATTTTCCAAAAGTGCATATTCTATTTCTGGTTGATTACCTAAAACTTTTTTTCTATAAACATAAACTCTTCCAAATCTATCCTCACTTTCATTCCAGCGCTTTAAATAACCACGCCATACATAATGTTGCTTTTTTGTCGCCAATACAATCCCTCCCGCTTGATGTGATATCCATAGAGACACAATTTTAATATCAAACATTATTGTATCTTTTCTATTTTATCAACTTATTTGTAATTTTCTTTTACAGATATATTTTATTATATAATTGTATATTATCAATCTTTTTTGTAATTTTATCAATTATAATTGTCACTCTACACCTATGGTTAATTTAATCTTCCAAAACTGTAAAAATGGCTATGCCAGTATGATGTATTGATGTTTGCATACTTAATCGGATCGCCGCAGTGTATCATCACACCGTTTCCGCAGTAGATACCTACATGACTGACAGGACCCGGTGAATTATAAGTGCCTGTAAAAAAGATAATGTCCCCTGCCTTTGCATCTGCCGCCGAAACAGGAATACACTGGTCATAAATGCCCTGTGCTGTGGTTCGTGGCAAATCATGGACACCACTGTTGGTAAACACCCAGCACACGAATCCGGAACAGTCAAAACTCGTTGACGGGGACGAACCGCCCCATACATAAGGATAGCCCAAGTATTTTGCGGCTTCCTCCATAAGTGCCTGCACCGTTGCATCATCATAAGAATCCGGCGGTATTGCATTTCCTCCGCCACTTCCGCTTCCCGGTGCTTCTCCGTACAGTGTTCCTTCCCCGGCTTCAAAGTAAAATAACGGGTTATAATACTCCCCGTTATACAGACACTCGATATGAAGATGGCTTCCCGTACTGCTTCCGGTATTTCCTGTTGTTCCGATGACCGTCCCATGTGTGACAACCTGTCCTGTGCTGACACTTAACGTGTCCATATGTGCGTACTTGGTTATATAACCATCTTTTTCAATCACCACATAATTCCCGTAAGAAGCATCATAGGTGGCTGTTGTAACAGTACCATCCATAGATGCAAGAACCTGAGTACCTGTCGGTACTGCAATGTCCACACCACGGTGGAACTGCTCCTCTCCGGTAACCGGATTGATACGATAGCCATAATAGCTGCTCACATAGTTGTACCAGTACAAATCAAGTGGTGTATAAAACTGCTGGACAAGACCATGTGTTTCATTATAAAGAGCATATATTTCCTTCTGCTCCTCATTCATGTGTCCTGCCACAACCACATTCAAATCCACAGCTGTCAGTGTTACATCAAGTATGGTTACGGTATATTCTTCTTCCTCCTCATACTCATATTCTTCCTCTGTTTCTTCTCCTGTTACCGGGTCTGTCACGGTTCTGGTTCCTGTCTTTGTTACTGTCCGAGTCCTTGTTTCCGTTGTCGGCGTTAAGGTCAGCTCATACATCTCGTCAAACAGGCTTTCCACCTCGCTCTGTACCTCTGCCGCCGTAAATTCCGTATGAACTGCCGACAAATAACTAATCAAAGCAAACGGGTCATGCCCGATAGCATCCAGATTGTAGCGGTATTCGTCATAATCCGGATAATCTGTTTCTATGGCAT
>ENA-UALE01000223-UALE01000223.1-human-gut-metagenome-genome-assembly--contig:-NODE-223-length-21458-cov-8.795730_pt1 | contig 21458 bp, 20 predicted proteins | sample MGYA00243697_ERZ654462 | MGnify/ENA primary metagenome ERZ654462 (study PRJEB26926, sample SAMN06164625) | human gut metagenome | biome: ENVO:00009003; feature: ENVO:2100002; material: ENVO:00002003... | reverse complement strand
CGAGATGAGCGCTAGTCTCGTGGGCTCGGAGATGTGTATAAGAGACAGCATCATACCATAGGAATCGATTCCGCGAAGTTTTCCTTTTTTGATTTCAATTCCACCCGGTGTTTTCTTTCCGTCATGTCCACCGGCAACACGTCCGCCGTCAAGAACAACAGGAACCTTATCTCCCTCTTTTACATTAGGAGCGCCTGTAACAATCTGTACAGTCTCTGTTCCGATATTCACCTGGCAGATGATCAGTTTATCTGCATCCGGATGTTTCTCAATTTTTTCAATCTGACCGATCACGATCTTATCCAGATCTGCGTCTAGTTTTTCAAAGCCTTCCACTTTTGTTCCTGTCAGTGTCATGGCATCTGTATATTCCTGTGCTGTCACATCAAGATCCGGCACATACATTTTAATCCAAGATAATGAAGTATTCATTTTGTTAATCCTCTTTCTATATTATAGCTCAGACTTATAGCAGCTTTCCCGGACAAAAATTTCCTCTTGGCTGCATAGCTCTGTTGTTTCAGACAGTCATTTCATCAGAACTGTTTCAGGAAACGGATATCATTCTCATAGAGCAGTCTCATGTCATCAATCTCATATTTCAGAAGTGCAATACGTTCAAGACCTACGCCAAATGCGAATCCTGTGTATTCTTCCGGATCAATTCCGCACATGCTTAATACATTCGGATGAACCATACCGCAGCCAAGGATTTCAATCCAACCGGAACCTTTACAGAAACGGCAGCCTTTACCACCACACTTGAAACAGGATACATCCACCTCTGCGCTTGGCTCTGTGAACGGGAAGTGATGTGGTCTGAACTTAGTTTTTGTCTCAGGTCCGAATAATTCCTGTGCAAACTCCTGCAAAGTTCCCTTAAGATCTGCAAAAGTGATGTTCTTGTCAATAACAAGACCTTCGATCTGATGGAAAGAAGGAGAATGTGTTGCATCTACTTCATCTGAACGGAATACACGACCAGGTGCAATCATACGGATCGGCAGCTTTCCTTTCTCCATAGTACGTGCCTGAACCGGTGAAGTCTGGGAACGAAGAAGGATAGAATCGTTGATAAAGAAAGTATCCTGTTCATCACGTGCCGGATGATTTTCCGGAATATTCAGTTTAGTAAAGTTGTAATCCGCATACTCTACCTCCGGTCCCTCTACTACTTCATAACCCATACCAATAAAGATACGCTCTACTTCTTCCAGGGCGATGGTGTTCGGGTGACGGTGACCGATTTTAGCTTTCTTTGCAGGTAAAGTCACATCAATCACTTCCTGTTTCATCTTCTCTTCACGTGCTGCTTCTTCCAGTTTCTGTTTATATTCATCAAGAAGTGCTTCTATCTTGCTTCTTGTTTCGTTTACAAGCTGTCCAACCTTCGGGCGCTCTTCCGGTGCAACGTCTTTCATACTCTTTAAAATTGCAGTCAATTCACCTTTTTTACCAAGGTATGCCACACGTACTTCGTTCAGTTTTTCCAGACCTTCGGATTCACTGATCCGTTTTCCGGCTGCTTCAGCCAGTTCCTGAAGTCTTTCTTTCATATCCATGTTCTCTTTCTCCTTTATGTCATAATGTCAGAGAAGAAAAATCGTTACTGAGAACAGAATGAACAGTAACGTAAAATCTGACTCTGACTTGATAGCCACAAATCGCTCCGTTGCAAAAGCAGTTCTCGCAATTCATGTTATAATAGCAGAATTAGCAAACAAAAAACTCCGTCCCACTAAAGGGACGGAGTAAAATATCCGCGGTACCACCCTGCTTCCTGCATTTTCTACAGGCTCTCGGTCTGCTTAACGCGCAGTAACGTCATTTCCTACTCAGTAAATACTGTCATTCAGAAACGCGGCTCCGGTGGGAAATTCAGGAAATATCTGAACCTGAGGCAGCTTCCAGCCGATGGCTTCCTCTCTCTGACGGAAAATAAATCCCTGTAAACACCTTCTAAGCTTTTCATGATTATCAACACTAGTAATCATGCCACAGACGTCAAAATCTGTCAAGTACCATTTACATTATTTATTTTTAAGATATTCATCGATACCTTTAGCACCAGCTTTACCTGCACCCATGGCAAGGATAACAGTAGCTGCACCTGTAACAGCATCACCACCGGCATATACACCATCTTTAGATGTCTTACCTGTTTCTTCTTCAGCAATGATACATCTTCTCTTATTGACTTCAAGACCTTTTGTTGTAGAAGAGATAAGAGGGTTCGGGGAAGTACCAAGAGACATGATAACTGTATCTACATCCATGTCATATTCAGATCCCGGAATTTCAACCGGACGACGTCTTCCGGAAGCATCCGGCTCACCAAGTTCCATCTTGACAACCTTCATACCTTTTACATGACCGTTCTCATCTACAAGGATTTCCTTCGGGTTAGTAAGAAGATCAAAGATGATTCCCTCTTCTTTTGCGTGATGAACTTCCTCTGCTCGTGCAGGAAGCTCTGCTTCACTTCTTCTGTATACGATATGTACTTCAGCACCAAGTCTTAAAGCTGTTCTGGCAGCATCCATAGCAACATTACCACCGCCTACAACTGCTACTTTCTTTCCTGCCGCGATCGGTGTATCATAAGAATCATCAAAAGCTTTCATCAGGTTGCTTCTTGTAAGATATTCGTTGGCAGAGAATACACCGCTTGCATTCTCACCCGGGATACCCATGAACATTGGAAGTCCGGCACCTGATCCGATAAATACAGCTTCAAATCCTTCGTCCTCGATCAGCTGATCGATTGTTGTGGATTTACCGATAACAACATTAGTCTCGAATTTAACACCTAATTCTTTAACTTTTTCAATTTCTTTCTTAACAACTTTCTGTTTCGGAAGACGGAACTCCGGAATACCGTAAACAAGAACACCGCCAAGTTCATGAAGAGCTTCAAATACAGTTACATCATAACCAGCTTTTGCAAGATCACCTGCACAGGTAAGTCCGGAAGGACCGGAACCGATCACTGCAACTTTATGTCCGTTCTTAACTTCTGCTCCAACAGGTTTGATATCATGTTCCAGAGCATAGTCAGCAACAAATCTCTCCAGTTTACCGATAGAAACAGCTTCACCTTTGACTCCGCGGATACATTTACCCTCACACTGGGATTCCTGAGGACATACACGTCCACAGATAGCCGGAAGTGCGGAGGATAATCCGATCACTTTGTATGCTTCTTCGATCTTTCCCTCTTTAATCTCTTCAATAAATCCAGGAATATTAATGGATACAGGACAGCCTTCCACACATTTCGGTTTCTTACAGCCTAAGCATCTCTGTGCTTCTTCCATTGCTTCTTCCTGATTGTATCCAAGACAAACTTCTTCAAAGTTTGTTGCACGCACCTTTGGATCCTGTTCTCTTACAGGAACTTTCTTTAACATCTTTGCATCTGCCATTACTTGTCACCTCCACAATGTCCACATCCGCCATGATGGGTATCACCTTCCTGAAGTTTCAGTAATGCACGTCCCTCTTCAGTCTTATACATCTGGCTTCTCTTCATAGCCTGGTCGAAATCAACGAGATGTCCGTCGAATTCCGGTCCGTCTACACATGCAAACTTAATCTCATCGCCAACCTGAAGACGGCATGCGCCACACATACCTGTTCCGTCAACCATGATCGGGTTCATGCTGACAATTGTATGAATGCCAAGCTTCTTGGTAAGAAGACAGACAAATTTCATCATGATCATCGGTCCGATTGCTACACAGACATCGTAATGTTTGCCTTCGTTTGTTACCAGATCCTCAAGAGTCTTGGTAACCATACCTGCACGGCCATAGGAACCGTCATCTGTAGTAACATAAAGATTGGAAACTTCTCCCAGTTCTTTCTCAAGGATAACCATATCCTTAGTTTTTGCACCAAGAATAACATCTGCTGTGATTCCATGTTCATGGAGCCATTTTACCTGTGGGTAAACAGGGGCTGTACCAACACCGCCGGCAACAAATACCATTTTCTTTTTCTTTAATTCTTCGATATCTTCCTCAACAAATTTAGAAGGACATCCAAGAGGTCCTACGAAATCGCGGAATGCATCTCCTGCTTTTAATTCTGCCATCTTGATGGTAGATACACCAATCTCCTGGAATACGATTGTGACCGTACCCTCTTCACGATCATAATCACAGATAGTAAGAGGGATTCTCTCACCCTTCTCATCTAACTTAACGATAATAAATTGTCCTGGCTGACAATGGCTTGCAACACGCGGTGCGTGTACAACCATAAGATGGATCTTAGCTGCCAGTGTTTCAGCTTTTAAAATCTTATACATGGTTTTCCTCCTCGCAAATAATAAACCTCTATTAATAATACGCCAAAATCTGACATATGGCAAGGGTTGATTTGTAGCATATATAAGATTTTTTTGTTACTGCTCACTCCGTTCTCAGTAACGTAGCCAAAATTCATTCCAGATTGCCTGCGGCAATGGAATTTTGGATAGTGGTATGAGAACCGTAACATTTTTTTCACTTTCAACACTCTTTTTCTATCATTTCATATAATTTTGCCAACGCTTCCTTAATACCGCCAACCTCATCGATCAGCCCTTCTTTTACCGCCTCTTTTCCTTCCAGCATGGTTCCTACATCTTTTACCAGCTGAGAAGTATCAAGCATCAGCTCTTCCAGACGTTTCTGAGATGCTCTGGAGTGTTCGGAAATAAATGTAGTGATACGGTCCTGAATTTTCTCCATATTCCGGTAAGTCTGAGCCACTCCGATAAACATACCATTGGAACGTACCGGATGGATCACCATCGTAGCACTTGGTACTGCGAAAGAATAGTCCGCAGATACGGCCATCGGAACTCCGATAGAATGTCCGCCGCCCAGAACCAGTGACACTGTTGGTATACTTAATGAGGCAATCATCTCTGCAATGGCAAGCCCAGCCTCCACATCTCCTCCCACTGTGTTTAAAAGGATCAGCAAGCCTTCTATTTCTTCATCATCCTCAATGATGGCAAGCTTTGGAAGTACATGCTCATATTTTGTAGTTTTGGAATGGGAGGGTGCAGACTCATGACCTTCCACCTCACCAATGATGGTCAGAAGCTCTACCTTATGTTTTCGGGAATTGCTGTTTAAAACCACCTGTCCCATATCTTTGATCTGCTCATTGGTACTTTCCTGAACTTTATTTTCTGACTCCTGTGTCTCACAGTTTTGCAGCTTCATCCCTGTTTCAGACTCTTCTCTTTTTTCTCCATATCTGTTTTCAGACATAAAAATACCTCCATTTTCTCTATGGAGGTATTATGTGTGTTTCTTTTATAAACTATACATGTCCGACAGCAATAACCCAAAACAGGCAGTCTCAATATACCTGCGGTATTTTACTGCTCATCCCAGTTTGTCCAGTAATCTGTGACATCATCGTCATCATCCAGAAGATCCAGAGTTCTCTGAAGATCCTTGAGTGCCTGCTCATCTGTAAGCTCCACATAAGTCTGAGGAATCATGGCAACCTGTGCTTCTGCAATAGGCAGACCTGCTTTTTCCAGAGCTTCGCGAACTGCACTGAAATCATCCGGAGCAGTGAGAATCTCATAACTGTCCTCTTCCTCGCTGAAGTCCTCAGCACCGGCATCCAGAGCAAGCATCATAATCTCGTCTGCATCCATCTCACACTCTTCTTTGTCAATAATGATCTGACCTTTCTGATCAAACATATAGGATACACATCCCTGAGTTCCGATGCTTCCGTTACCCTTTGTAAATGCATTACGTACATTACCTGCTGTACGGTTCTTGTTGTCTGTCAGAGTCTCAACAATGATAGCAACACCGTTCGGACCATATCCTTCATATACAGCTTTCTCGTAGTTGTCTGCGGAATCAGCGCCTGCTGCTTTTTTGATACCACGTTCGATTGTATCGTTTGGCATGTTGTTTGCTTTCGCTTTGGCAATTACATCACGAAGTTTGCTGTTGTTATTCGGATCCGGACCGCCTGCTTTGACAGCCATAACCAGCTCACGTCCGATTACTGTAAAAATCTTACCTTTTTTTGCATCGTTTTTCTCTTTCTTATGCTTAATGTTTGCAAATTTTGAATGTCCTGACATCTTTCTTTCTCCTTTTGTTAATTATTTTTATCTGCTGCTGTTTATACAGCAACATTATTATCCCGCTCCACCTTAACCTTGCCAATGGTTTTATTACCAATAGACAAGATTGTAAAACAGTATCCAATCGCTTTTATGCTTGTATTAACATCCTTATCTGCAGGAATATGTCCCAGAATATTGGTCAGATAACCGTTCAGTGTTTCAAACTCTGTATCCCCAAAATCTGCATCCAACTCTTCTTCCACATCCTCCAGATAAGCAAGCCCGTCAATGATCAGACTGTTATCTTTCTGTGCGCGAATCGTAATTTCATCCTCATCATATTCGTCCAGAATATCTCCGACAATCTCCTCCAGAATATCCTCCATGGTAACGATCCCGGCTGTCTGGCCATATTCATCCACAACAATTGCCATATGGATCTTTCTGGCCTGCATAGTATGAAAAAGATCTCCAATCCCCCTTGTTTCAGGAATCAGGGATGCCTGGCGGATAATTCCGGGCAGTTCCTTCAACGGTTTGAACTTCGCCCAGGGATTCTGTGTCATAAACTTAAGCGCATCTTTATAATGGACAATTCCTTTGATATTGTCAATATTCTCCTCATATACCGGATAACGGGAATTCCCCTCTTCCAGCATAGTGTCAATCATGTTCTTGAGCAATATCTCCTCGTCAAAGGCCACCACATTCTTTCTGTGAGTCATGATATCATGGGCTTCTGTCTCATTAAAAGATATGATATTCTGGATCATTTCCGCCTCATTCTCCTGAATGACGCCCTGTTCATGAGCTTCATCTACAATGGAAATGATTTCCTCTTCTGTGACAGACTTTTCTGTACGGTTTATCTCCACACCAAAAGGCACTGCTGCCAGTCTGGCGATCCAGGTGACAGATACAGTAAAAGGCTTTAACAGATTCAGCCAGAAATGTACCAGGTTCAGATACTTATATGCATAAGCTTCAGGATGATAAGTACCAACCCGCCGAAAAGCCAGAATACCGATTGCAGCAAGAAAAATCACGCACAATGCCATTACCAGGATCAGTGCAGGTACATGCTTTATGTATGGATAAAATGCATCCACAGCATATGGGACCAGAAAAGTACCAAAACAAATACCACATGCCATTACGATCAGCGGAATTGCATTGACAAACTGCGCCGGTTTGTCGATCAGAGTCATCAGCATCTGTGCTTTTTTATCGCCTTCCTCTGCTTTCTTCTGTGTATCATTCTCACTTATGTTTCTCAGCGCTGCGGCAAACCCGTAAAAGATTCCATTCAGCCACAACAGTAACAGTAAAACAAATAAGCCCCAGAGGGGCATACTACTGCCATCTTCCATTATATTATTCAGTCTCCTCCTTATTGAATATGCGTAATTACTGGTAAAATATATCACTTTCTCCATTAATCGTCAAGATACTGACCGGACAGAGATACCAAAAATTACTGTTCATTTATTGTTCACGCACTACTATCCGAGACATGCAAGCCAAAAAATCGTAATACCGGATCAGATGATATGTCCCTTAAAAAGTAAAATCAGAACGTAAGCTCCAGACTGATCTCAAGTGCATGATTCACCTTATCCAGCATCGCATCATCCAGATGACAGACTTTATCTTTTAATCTTCTTTTATCTATAGTACGAAGCTGTTCCAGCAAAATCACAGAATCTTTTTCAATCCCATAGAGTTCCGCATTGATCTCAATATGTGTAGGAAGCTTAGCCTTGTTCATTTTTGATGTAATAGCAGCACAGATCACTGTAGGGCTGTGCCGGTTACCTACGTTATTCTGAATGATCAGAACCGGCCGGATTCCACCCTGTTCACTCCCCACTACAGGGCGAAGATCAGCATAAAATATATCCCCTCTTTTAATTACCACACAATTCACACTCCGATTCTTTCCGGTTTCAATTTACAACATTGCCATAAGAAGAAACCTTGTTATCAGCCGGATATTTCCTGTCCGGTTAAGATAAAGTATTTCCACCTTTTTCTTGTGTATACATGCGTGGTATATAAAAATCAGTTATCGCTCACTTCGTCTCTATTCAGCAAACAGTAACATTATATTTCTTTCCCGTTTTTAATATAGACTCTCGGCACACGCGGGCTGATATCACAGGCAAACTCATAGGAAAATCTGCCACAGAGATCACCAATCTCCTCAATACCGATAAACTCATCCCCGTCTCTGCCGATCAGTGTTACCTCATCGCCCTTCTTCACATCACCAATCTCAGTCACATCTACCATAAACTGATCCATACAGACTCTGCCAAGGATCGGAGCCTTTTGTCCATGGATCAGAACCCAGCCTTTATTGGAAAGCTGCCTGGAATAGCCGTCTGCATAGCCCACCGGAACAGTTGCCACACGAAGCTTCCTGTCAGCCACATAAGTACCGCCGTAGCTGATCGCTGCTCCGGCAGGAACGTCCTTCACATAAGTCACATGACTCTTAAGTTCCATAACCGGCTCAAGCTTTACAATGTCTCTCTCCACCTCAGAAGAAGGATAAATTCCATAAATTGTGATTCCGGCGCGGACAATATTCAGATTTGCTTCCGGCATACGTATGATGCCCGCACTGTTAGAACAATGATGTAGAGGAATTTCTACTCCTGCCTCTTCTACGCGCCTTGAAAAATCCAGATACCGCTCCAATTGTACCATAGCCGGACTTCTGTCATACTCATCTGCTCTTGCAAAATGAGTAAACATACCCTCAATCTCAAGATTTGGAAGTTCTGAAATTTTTTTAATTTCCTCTACATTTTCCTGTGTATCCGCAAAACCGATCCTGGTCATTCCTGTGTCCAAAGCAATATGAATATGTACAGTTTTTTTCTGCAGAACCGCTTCGTCTGAAAGTTTCCTTGCCTCCTCATATTCGCACACTGCAGGACGGATCTCATAACGGACAAGTTCCGGAAAATATTCATCAAAAACAATTCCAAGGATCAGGATTGGTTTTGTAATCCCGGCTTCTCGCAGATGAATCGCTTCTTCCGCAGTTGCAGCCGCAAATCCCCAGATATAATCATAATCCTCAATGAGATGTGCAATCGGCACCGCGCCATGTCCATAAGCGTCAGCCTTTATGACCGCGATCATCTTTGTCTCTTCTGCAATATTTTTTCTCATTTCCCGGAAATTATGTTCTACTGCATCCAGTGAAATGACTGCTTTTACTCTGCTATCTTTCTTCATAATAATTTTCCTCTGTTATTTTTTCATGTTAATATCTGCAAATTGTTTCACAGATTTACTGCCCCAAAATGAATATTCTATCTTAGTATTTCCGGCAGAAAACAGATGATATCTCCTGCGGTCATCCCCCGCTGCCCTACTGTTTCAGCAGCCAGATCACCTGCCAGCCCATGCACATATACACCAAGTGCAGCCAGCATAACAGGAGAAAATTTCTTTTCTGCTGCCAGATACATACACTGTATACCGGCAAGCACACCGCTTAACACATCTCCACTTCCCGCTGTAGCCATTCCTGCATTACCCGAAATGTTCAAATACATATCTCCAAAAGCATCTGCCACCACAGTACAGGCATCCTTCAGAACGCAAACCGCTCCAGACTCCTTTGCATAATCAGCTGCGGTCTGTGCCAGACAATCCTGGATCTTACCGATTTCTTTTCCGCACAGACGACTCATCTCACCAATATGAGGTGTCAGGATCACATGTTCCCCGATAAAACACTTCCAGTTGTCATGGACTGACAGAAGATTCAGGCCATCTGCATCCAGAATTACTGTTTTTTTACACTCAGCTGCCTTCGCCAGGAACCACTGAGCTCTTTCCCTGCTCTGCGCTCCGGTTCCAAGACCCGGTCCTATCACAAGCACATCACACCAGTCAAACATTGCCTGGTTTTTTTTCTCATCAAAATCACAGGTGATCATGGCTTCCGGCAACAGTGTCTGCAACGGAATCCTGTTGGCCTCCACGGTCTGAATTCTCACCATTCCCGCAGAGCTTTTCAGAGCAGCTGCTGCACTCAGATATGCAGCTCCGCACATTCCTTCGCTGCCAGCTATAAGAAGAACCTTACCGAAGGTTCCTTTATTTCCATAGGGAACTCTCTCCGGAAGCATTTTCAAATCTTCACGTTCCAGATGATGCATACAGATTTTCTTTCCGGGTATGGAATAGATTCCGATATCCGTAACAACGATCTCACCGCCATACATGCGTCCGGGATAAAAACACAGCCCTCTTTTGCGAAAAGCAAAGGTAACCGTAAGATCTGCCCGGAATGCAATCCCCTTCTCAAATCCGGTATCTGAGTCAATCCCGGATGGAATATCCACAGCTACTTTATACGCAGATGCCCGGTTCATTGTACTGATAAGCTCTGCATATTTTCCCTCTACAGGTCTGCTCAGTCCAACCCCAAAGATGGCATCTACTATAGTAGTATATTCATCCAGATCCAGGTTATGCACCCGGGGCACCTGATAATATTCTGCTGTTTTAAGCTGTCCGGCAGTTTCAGCAGTCATTTTCTCTTCCTTACCCGCAATATAATACCAGGTTCTGACTCCTCTCAACTGAAGCAGTCTGGCAATCGCCAATCCGTCTCCGCCATTGTTGCCGGTTCCGCAGACCACAAGGATTTTCTCTTTTTCTTTATTCTTTAATCTCTGTACAATCTCCTCAACCGTCTTTAATGCCGCCCTCTCCATAAGTACCGGAGACGATATCCCGGCTTTCTGAATCGTATTATGATCCAGTTCTTTCATCTCAACAGCAGTTACAATCTCTCTCATCTGTTCACCTCCTGTTTACAATAACACATTTACATACAAGAGAAAAGCTGTGATCAGATGACCACAGCCTTGTGTTTCACAGTTATCCCTTACATCCCTTCATGTTCCTTTCTGTACTCACTCAGGTTATAGGACAAAGTCATAAGACTCTCTGAAAGATGTACGTTCTCTACCATTACATCCTCCGGGGCATCCAGATCAATATGTGCAAAATTCCAGATTGCCTTAATTCCATTATCAATTAAAATCTTTGCCATCTCTTTGGCTTTATTTTTAGGAAGAGTCAGGATCGCGATCTCAACCTCATTCTCCTTCAGAAACAAAGGAAGATCGCTCAACATCTGAATCTCAATTCCACGAACTGCAATCCCCTCAAGTACAGGATTGACGTCAAAAATACCAACCAGCTTAAATCCGCGCTTTTCAAAATCCACATAATTGGCCAATGCCTGTCCCAGATTACCGGCACCCAGAATAATCATCGGATGTACAGTATCTAGCCCAAGGATCTTACCGATTTCTGTATACAAATAGCGTACATTATAGCCGTAACCCTGCTGACCAAAACCACCGAAATTATTTAAGTCCTGACGAATCTGGGAAGCCGTCACATGCATCTTCTTGCTAAGATCATTTGAAGATATACGCTCTACATTCTCCTCCATCAATTCACCGAGGTAGCGGTAGTACCGCGGCAGACGCTTGATTACCGCTTTCGAAATTTCCTTAGCTTCCACAAATTTTCCCTCCTTAGCTTATCTATGTCAATTATACCCAGATGTTATTTTATTGTCAAATTAAATTTGTACTTTTTGACCAAATATTTCTGTATTTTTTTATCAATTTCATTCTGAAAAATTCCCCGGAATATCATATTTTCTTCCATGCATCCATCCGGTGCTTTCTTTTCCCTGGACAAAATCTCTTAAAATGCTTTCAAAAACAGGCATTTTCGATTATAATAGTACGCGGACAAATTACAAACGGAGGAATTCCTATGATTTTATCATGTCAGAATATCTGTAAATCCTTTGGCGAAAAAATCATTCTCAAGGATGCCAGTTTCCATATAGAAGACCGCGAAAAGGCAGCTCTCATCGGCAATAACGGTGCAGGCAAGACGACTCTGCTGCGAATCATTATGCATGAGCTCTCCCCGGATTCAGGAAACGTGGTACTTGCCAAAGATAAAAATATCGGCTACCTTGCCCAGTATCAGGACATTCATGGCCATCATACCATTTACGAAGAACTGATTTCCACCAAACAGCACATTATTGATATGGAGAACCGTCTGCGCTCTCTGGAACAGGAAATGAAAACCACCACCGGAGATGCTCTGGACAGCCTGATGAATACTTACACAAGACTGAGTCACCAGTTTGAACTGGAAAATGGTTACGCTTACAAAAGTGAGATCATGGGTGTATTAAAAGGTCTTGGTTTCACAGAAGAAGATTTCGAACGCCAGATAGAAACTCTTTCAGGCGGCCAGAAAACCCGCGTAGCTCTGGGTAAACTGCTTCTTGCCAGCCCTGACATTCTTCTTCTGGATGAGCCTACCAACCATCTGGATATGGAGAGTATTTCCTGGCTGGAAACCTATCTTCTGAATTACCCGGGTGCTGTATTTATCGTATCCCACGACCGTTACTTTCTTGACAAAGTCGTAACAAAAGTTGTGGAAATCGAAGCAGGAAATATGCGTATGTACAGTGGCAACTATTCTGCCTATGCCCTGAAAAAAGCCCAGCTGCGTGACGCCCAGTACAAAGCCTACCTGAACCAGCAGCGGGATATCAAACATCAGGAAGCAGTCATTGCCAAGCTGAAATCCTTTAACCGCGAGAAATCCATCAAACGTGCGGAAAGCCGCGAGAAAATGCTGGATAAAGTCCAGCGCATTGATAAACCACAGGAGATTCAGAATCAGATGCGCATTTCCCTGGAACCAAGATTTGTCAGCGGAAATGATGTCCTTACTGTGGAAAGTCTTTCCAAATCTTTTCCCGGACAGACACTTTTCAGTGACATCTCCTTTGAGATCAAACGTGGAGAACGTGTAGCCCTGATTGGCAATAACGGCACAGGCAAAACCACCATGTTAAAGATCATCAATGGGCTGATCGATGCAGACAGCGGCAGATTTACTCTTGGCTCCAAGGTACAGATTGGCTACTATGACCAGGAACACCATGTTCTTCATATGGAGAAAACTATTTTTGAGGAAATCTCAGATGCTTATCCCACACTTACGGAAACAGAAATTCGAAATATGCTGGCAGCATTCCTTTTCACAGGGGATGATGTATTCAAACTGATCTCCGCTCTGTCCGGCGGAGAAAGAGGTCGTGTTTCCCTCGCCAAGCTGATGCTGTCCGAAGCAAACTTTCTGATCCTCGATGAGCCCACCAACCATCTGGATATCGCTTCAAAAGAGATTCTTGAAGAGGCATTGAACAGTTACACAGGAACAGTATTCTATGTTTCCCACGACCGTTACTTCATCAACCAGACAGCTACCCGGATCCTGGATCTGACCAATCAGGCAATTGTAAATTATATCGGAGATTACGACTATTATCTGGAGAAAAAAGAAGAGCTGACGGAAAAATATGCTCCGGCTGCCGCTCAGGCTGTGACAGAAGCAAAGCAGGCTTCTGATAACAAGCTTTCCTGGCAGCAGCAGAAAGAAGAACAGGCCCGTCAGCGAAAACGAGAGAATGAACTAAAAAAAGTAGAAGCCCGCATTGAAGAACTTGAGACCAGAGATAAAGAGATCGACGAAACCATGATTCTCCCGGATGTCTGCACAAATGTGGCAGAATGTGCGAAACTCAGCAAAGAGAAAGCCGCCATTACCGAAGAATTAGAAGGATTATATGAAAAATGGGAAGAACTTGCATAATGCAGGTTCTTCCCATTTTCGCAGTTTATAACTTTTTACAGGTTTCTCCGCTGCAGTGTGATCCTGCCCGGAGAACTTTATAATGTTATAGAAACATTACCGGATAATTTCTGACATTATAAAATTTCATCCAGTCTCTCTCTGATGGCAAGGATGAAATCTTTGCTGTTCAGTACTGTCACATCCTCAAGAGAAGTGATCAGCGCAAGGTCTTTTGTCATCTTACCGCTTTCAATCGTCTCCAGAGTCGCCTTCTCCAGTTTATCAGCAAATTCCATCAATTCTTTATTGCCGTCCAGCTCACCTCTTTTTCTCAGAGCTCCGGTCCATGCAAAAATAGTTGCTACAGAGTTAGTAGATGTCTCCTCACCTTTCAGATAGCGATAATAATGTCTCTGTACAGTTCCATGAGCAGCTTCATATTCGTAATATCCCTGCGGAGATACCAGTACAGATGTCATCATAGCCAGAGAACCAAATGCTGAAGAAACCATATCGCTCATAACATCTCCATCATAGTTCTTGCAGGCCCAGATAAATCCGCCTTCAGCCTTCATGACACGAGCTACGATATCATCGATCAGGCTGTAGAAATATTCAATGCCTGCTGCCTCGAATTTCTCCTTAAACTCATCTTCATAAATAGTTGCAAAGATTTCCTTAAAACGTCCGTCATAAATCTTGGAGATCGTATCCTTGCCGCCAAGCCACAGGTTCTGTTTTGTATCCAGTGCATAATTAAAACAGCATCTTGCAAAACTTGTGATAGAATCATCCAGATTGTGCATACCCTGAAGCACACCCGGTCCCTCATAATGATGGATCAGCTCTTTTCTCTGCTGTCCGTCTGCACCTTCAAATACCAGATAAGCATCTCCGGGGCCGTCAATATACATCTCTGTGTTCTTATACACATCACCATAGGCATGACGTGCGATGGTGATCGGTTTCTTCCAGTTCTTAACACATGGTTCAATACCCTTCACTACGATTGGGGCACGAAAAACAGTTCCGTCGAGAATTGCACGAATCGTTCCGTTAGGACTCTTGTACATTTTCTTTAAGGTATACTCTTCCATTCTTGCCTTATTAGGAGTGATAGTGGCACATTTCACTGCAACGCCGTACTTCTTTGTAGCCTCTGCTGCATCAACAGTTACCTGATCATCCGTTTCATTTCTGTATTCCAGACCAAGGTCATAATACTCAGTGTTCAAATCAATATACGGAAGAAGAAGTTCATCTTTGATTATTTTCCAGAGAATTCTGGTCATCTCATCTCCATCCATCTCCACAAGTGGTATCTGCATCTGAATTTTTTTCATGTTAATCCTCCTCTTTGGCTCTCATCCAGTTAACTATCATGATAGCCGAAAACAGGCCGTTCGTCAATGCTTTTATACACTAAAGCAATAATTTTGTGAAATAAAAGATTACTGATCACAGTTCCATAAAACGTTCCAGATCCAGTTCTCCCCATCCCTGCTGATTCTTTGGCAATCCCATATCCCTGGCACTTTCTTTCAATTTCATCTTGATCTGAACATTAGTCAGCTCCGGATTCTTCTCAAGCATCAATGCTGCTGCCCCTGCAACCAGAGGTGTAGACATAGAAGTACCACTCTTCACTCCATATCCGTTATCTGCCCCCGGTGCACAGGCAAGAACATGATTCCCAGGTGCAACCAGATCCGGTTTACAAACACACTCAAAGGTAGGTCCCCTGCCGGATATGGCAGTCCGTCCTGTAAGCAGATCGCTGGAGCCTACTGTGATAATCTTCCGGCTGCTTCCCGGTGCTGTCACACTTCCTGCCTTCGGTCCCTGATTTCCTGCCGCAGCCACTACCACCAGACCTGCATCCCAAAGTTGTTCCACACCCGCGATCAGAACTCTGTGATCTTCTGCTCTCCTGCAGGTTGTTCCCACCGAGATATTCACTACACGTATCCCATAATATCTCTTATTCTCCAGGATCCAGCGAAAAGCCTGTAAAACATCTTCTTTCCTGCCATTTCCCGTTCTGTCGAGCACCTTCAGAACTATCAGGCTACACCCGGGGGCAATTCCTCTGATCCGTCCTTCCGAAGCCCTTCCGTCACCGCCAATGATCCCACATACATGGGTTCCATGAGAATTATCATCATAAGGTCTGATACGATGTCCGATGAAATCTTGAAACGCAAGTATTCTCCCTGTAAAATCTATATGAGGAAAAATTCCGGTATCCAGAACACACACACCCACGTGCTTTCCTGTATATCCGGAATCATCTGAATTCTTCATAAAAAATCCTCCGAATCATCTGGATAATGAAATCTTACCGCAACTATTCATCAGGTCGCTGCAAAGACAATGAACATTTGCGTCTTACTTTAAATTATTCGGAAGATTATATTTTCGTGTCCGACAGTTTCTCCTGTCATATCTCCGTTTTTCTGTAAATAAAATGTATAAAGCTTCCATGATATGCAGATACTTCTGATATGCAAAACAACAGGCATATACAGAATCTGTTACAGAAATCCCGAAAAATATCCTTATAGCAATTTCATAAAATAACTGTAACTATCTGCATAATATTAAGGAGACAAATTATGACTGCATTATTATTGATACTGGTATTTTTACTCTTTCAGACCTTCGTCCTGCTCTGCTGTGTAGCTGCCGGAAATGACGCTGCCTCCCAGGAAATCTCCGATCAGGAACAAATGGAATTTATCCGGGAATGGAAAAAGATACATTGCAGCAGCCCTCAAAAATAAAGGGCTGCTGCAATGTGCTGATAAACCTTCTACATCACATAACAGTCATATCGTATTGCTTTTCCTTTTAATATATAAGAAGGCTCTCTTCCATCAAGACAGACGCTCTTAAGAGGACGTTTTACGATAATTCTGGAAGGTCCGGCTTTGATAGCTGCATCAAAAAGATCTTTTTCCTCAGAACATGGAGGTTCAAGTTTCTGGATCAGCTGAAGTTTTTTATTTATCAGACCGGATTTCTGTCTCTTCGGGAACATGGGATCAAGATAGATCACATCTACCGGATCCATAAGTTTCTCCATACATGACACACTGTCACCCTCTACCAGTTTCATTCTGGAAGCAATGTCTTTTAATACGGGATGCTTTCTGGCACGCCGGAGCGCATCCTTCAAAAGTGCGGCGATCACCGGATTCTGTTCGTATAATGTCACCTCATAACCATATGCTGCAAGAAGGAAACCATCCTCCCCCATGCCTGCAGTGGCATCAATTGCTTTCAGATGTTCTCCCTCAGTTTTGACCGCACGTACCAGCATTTCATGGGAAAGTCTTCCGTTTGTGACTCTGTGCAGCATTCCTTCAAAATCTCCCTGATATGTCAGGCCATAACCGGTAAGTGATACGCCCCGGGAGTCAAACATTACTGTCAGATGTTCTCCCGGTTTGTCCATAATCGGAACATTGTTCTTTCTGGCAAAAGATTCTGCCATTTCTCTTTGCCCGCCCTTACCCAGGCAGACTGTTATCTTATCATTCATTTACACATTTCCCGCAAAATTTAATTTTCTTTTAATGCTTTTTCTATTTCAGAGATCACAATTCTGAGTGCTTTGATACGGGCATATTTCTTGTCAACAGATTCCAGTACATGCCATGGCGCAAAGGAAGTGTTTGTCTTCTGAAGCATCTCATTGACAGCCACTTCATAGGCATCCCATTTCTCTCTGTTTCTCCAGTCCTCATCTGTGATCTTCCATTGTTTCTCCGGATTATTCTGTCTCTCCTGAAAACGCTCCAGCTGTGTATCCTTATCGATCTGTACCCAGAATTTAATAATGACTGCACCCCAGTCTTTAAGTTCTTTCTCAAACTCATTCATTTCGTTGTAGGCACGTTTCCAGTCATTTTCACTGCAAAATCCCTCCAGACGTTCTACCATAACTCTGCCATACCAGGTTCTGTCAAAAATAGCGATATGCCCATTTTTCGGAAGTCTTGTCCAGAAACGCCATAAATAATGTCTGGCCTTCTCATGCGGTTCCGGACTTGCGATTGGATGTACTTCATAGCCCCGGGGATCCAGAGCTTCTGTAATACGTTTGATATTACCCCCTTTACCTGCCGCATCCCAGCCTTCATATGTGATGATCACAGGAATACGTCTCCTGTACAGTTTATTATGGAGTTCCCCCAGTTTACTCTGGAGCTGTTTCAGTTCTCCCCTGTACTCCTCGTCATCCATTGTTTTATCTCTCAGATCAATATCCGACAGACGGGGAATCTGCTCCAGAGGAAATACATTCTGCAAAATCGGAACGGAATGTGCCTGATTCTGCATGGCAACTTCAATATTGCTTACCATAGTCTCCAGCACCTGAAGTTCCGCCCATTTTCTGTCACTGGCATCTATGATGTACCATGGTGCAGAGGAAGCATTCGTGTCAGACAGATACTGAGAAAATATTTTTGCACATTTTTTGTAATGTTCATTCTGCCATTTATCAAAGTCTGACACACGCCATCTGGTGTCTTTATGATCCAGAAGTAATTTTTCACGCCGCTTCTGTTCATCCCTGTCAATCTGCATAAAGAATTTCAGCACCAGATAACCATTATCTGTAAGCTGCCGCTCAAAACGGCGGATGCTGTCAATCCGCTGTGTATAACCTTCGCCTTCAATCTCGCCCGACAGACAGTCTTTACAAGTCTGCTCCATCCAGCCGGAATCCAGAAATGTAAATTTTCCGGCTTCCGGAATCTGTTTAAAATAGCGATACAGAAATGGATATCTCAGTTCTTCTGCTGTGGGAGCTGACATAGTGGCAACCTTAAAGAAACGCGGATCAATATTCTTAATGACTTTTCCGATCGTACTTCCCTTACCGGAAGATCCCCAGCCTTCAAAGAGTACGATTACCGGGATCTTATGTTCCTTGATTTTCATCTGAAAATCATAGAGCTGACTTCTTGCTGTCTGCAGACGGGTTTTGATTTCCTCTTTTTCCGGCATATGTGCCGGAGTCCATGTTGTAAGCATAACATTGATCCTCCTTTTATTTTTCTTCGTAACTGTTCAATACTTTCACAGTCAGAAGCTGTTGAATAGTTGCCCTTTTCATTAATAGAATATCTCAAATTCAGCTGAAATAATCATAACATGAAATCTGTTTATCGTAAAGCAGGTGTATGATATCACTACTGAATTGTTTTAACTGCATTATTTTATGGGATTACTATGGATTTTTTCTAAAGCCACAATATTTTCAGGATATTCTTCCCAGGTGAGATTTCGTTTGATCCTGGCCGGACTGCCCATTACCAGAGAACCATCCGGTATCACAGTATTCTTGGTAACCAGGCTTCCTGCACCTATAATACAGTCCTTTGCCAGGCAGATCCGGAAAGATTTGCCCGCCCCCAGCTGATGAGCATTACAAAATTCCTGTCTGGTAAAAGACAGCTTCTTCTTTTTATAATAAAAATGATCATATCGGATTTCAGAATTTCCGTAATCCTTTCTCAGGCCGTTATCAAAAGCAGCATTCAAATGATAATAAGGTAATCATCCGTATCTGTTTTCTCACAGTTTATCATCTCTTTGCGTCAATCCATATTTTTTTAAATCCACCGTTCCATTGACAACCTCAATTCCATCTGCTTCCAGTAGCTTTTTCTGTACATCTTTACCGCCGAAGGCAAAAGCCCCTGACAGTTCTCCTCTGAAATTCACTACCCGATAACAGGGAATATGCTCCGGATCCGGATTCTTATGGAGGGCATTCCCTACCGCTCTCGACATTCTCGGATTCCCTGCCATTTCGGCAACCTGACCATAAGTTGCAACGCATCCTTTCGGAATTTGCTTCACTGCCTCATAAATCTTCTTTGTCGGGCTGTATGTTACGAGATCATAGCTTTCGGATATCATTCTTTTAATATCTTTATCCGGTACCGTCCCATTTAGAATAATGGTATTCCAATGTTCCTTATTCTGATGATAACCAGCCTGTACAGATTCATAGGCACTTCGCCAAAAATCACGCCACTCCGGATCTGCTTTTACATTCAGATTAACATAACCGTTTCGTTCATAGATCCATAAAAAAATTTTTTTGTTTTCCCTCGCTCTTACCACTTGCCAGTTCTGATCACGGAAAGGTCTTTCCGTATATGTATTCTGAAATGATAAACCGAATTCCAACGCTGCTTCTCGTGTAATCATGCAATTTTGATTCATTTATTTCACCCTTATTCCCTGAAATTATTTCTGGCATCTTCATAATCTCTTGGAAGTCCCTCAAACAAAATTATTGCCTTATCATACTGTTCCTCTTCCATACATGATATAGCTTTCCTATACTGTTCCTGCTCTATCCTCACACGGAAAAAGTCAAGCTGTTTATTACATCTATTTTTCCCCTTCATTCGCTTCCTCTATTGTCACACTCTCCTGTACCTGCATATCCGTATACTGAACACGAATAACTGCCTGCGGCCAGTTTATGCTGACCATTGCTGTTTTGTCTTTCTCATCTCCTGCTTTCCGGATAAGCTCCAGCAATTCCTTCAGTACTTCCTTTGTCAGATAACCGCCTCTCCAGTGAAAAATAAGTACCCTGCCTTTCTTCGCCGCCTGCAAAGAACGTTTATACACATCCTCTTTCTTAGTAAAAGAAAGCTTCTTCTCCTTATAGTAAAAGTGCTCATGATCACCGCAGTGAGGCGCCGGCGCAATAAGAGGCTCATGATCCCTGAAAATCTGTGAATCATCCAGATTGAAATAATCATAGCGGATTTCAGAAGTCTCACGATCTTTTCCCAGGGTATTATCAAAGGTCGCATCCAGATGATAATATGTACCTCCTATTTTTACGATATTCCATGTGTGGCGATACTTAATCCCCTTCTCAGGATTATTTCCACAGATTGCAATCACACACCAGACTCCCAGTGCATCTAACAAAACCTTTACTGCTTTTGCGATTCCCTCACAAACACCAACGCCTTGCCCCAACGGTCCGATAATTTCATGGGAATATGATTTTTTCAGTTTGTCATAGCGGATATTTTCACAGATAAAATCATGTACATACTTCTCTTTCTCCCACTCAGACAGCTTCTGAGCCGGGCGAATCAGCTTCTCAACTCTGGCAGTCATAGCCTTTTGATGTTCGCAAATCTTCTTTTTATCAAAAAGATACTCCGGAATAAAAATCAGATTCGGAGAGTCTTTATAATACCGGTATTTATAACTGCTCACCCAAAATATCTCCGGATGATCCAGACGCATCTGAAAAAATACATTATAAAGTTCTTCTCCCTCTAATGCCGGAATCTGAAATTCATCCGCCAGGTTTTTCACACCGCTAAGAATGCTGTGATATGCAGCCTGCTGCGCCTTATTCATATGATTGTAATAATATTGCTCCATTGTTATCTTATCTCCAAGTTCTTCGTCACTTAAAATCGCCAGCATCACATATGACTATTCAAAAAATGGTTTTCTTTTTCTGGTGAATTAATTTATACCACTGCTTCCACTATCATTTTCCCATTCACTGAAGTAACGAGAATGCGACGCGCAGTTATTCAACATTTTCCGTCATTTTATCAATTACATCCGAAATCCCTTCAATCTGATC
>ENA-UALE01000216-UALE01000216.1-human-gut-metagenome-genome-assembly--contig:-NODE-216-length-21943-cov-8.946912_pt1 | contig 21943 bp, 16 predicted proteins | sample MGYA00243697_ERZ654462 | MGnify/ENA primary metagenome ERZ654462 (study PRJEB26926, sample SAMN06164625) | human gut metagenome | biome: ENVO:00009003; feature: ENVO:2100002; material: ENVO:00002003... | reverse complement strand
CTAGTCTCGTGGGCTCGGAGATGTGTATAAGAGACAGACGTAGTAGATAGCGCTGCCCTCAAGGTCGAAGGGGAGCGGTTCGCCCCGGTCCAGTGCTTCGATCATCCGCTTGTGGGCCTGATCCCGGGCGGTATACACCACGCCGGAGAGCAACACGGTATCGCCTGCCCTGAGGGGGGCCAGATCCTGGGCGGTGCAGGGGGTGGTTAAGGTATATTGCATAGGTTTCTCCTTTGTACAACCTCTCAGTCGGGCTTGCGCCCGCCAGCTCCCCTGGTAGGGGAGCCTCTGGCGTATCCAGCAAGCTTTACCCGACTGCCAAGGCCTCTCCTACTAGGAGAGGTGGCAATGCGAAGCATTGACGGAGAGGTTTGACCCTTATAAAGTCGCGCTGGCCCGCCGGGTGACATGGCAGGAAACGTTCACGGCCACGGGCAGGCCCGCCACATGGGTGGGCATCTGCTCAATGGCAAGGCCCAGACAGGTGGTCTGGCCGCCAAAGCCCTGCGGGCCGATGCCCAGCTCATTGATGGCGGTCAGCAGCTCCCGCTCCAGACCGGCATAATAGGGATCGGGGTTGGGAACATCCAGCGGGCGGAGCAGTGCCTTTTTGGCCAGATAAGCCACCTTGTCAAAGCTGCCGCCTACGCCGATGCCCAGCACGATGGGCGGGCAGGGGTTGGAACCGGCCAGCTGGACGGTCTCCAGCACGAACTTCCGGAAGCCCTCCACGCCGTCGGCGGGCTTGAGCATCTGGATGCGGCTCATGTTCTCGCTGCCAAAGCCCTTGGGGGCCACGGTGATGGTGCAGCCGTCGCCGTCTGCCAGATGAACGGTGATGGCGGCGGGGGTGTTGTCGCCGGTGTTGCCCCGGCGCAGCGGGTCGGCCACGATGCTCTTGCGCAGGTAGCCGTCGGTGTAGCCGCGGCGCACGCCCTCGTGGATGGCGGCTTCAAAGCTGCCGTCGATGTGGACATCGGTGCCCAGCTCCACGAACACGCAGGCCATGCCGGTGTCCTGGCAGATGGGCAGGTCTTTTTCTCTGGCGGCGCTCAGGTTGGACCACAGCAGGTCCAGGGTATTCTTTGCCAGCGGCCAGGGCTCTTCCTGCCGGGCCTTGTCCAGCGCCGCCTGCACATCCTGCGGCAGGCGGGTGTTGGCCTCGATGCAGAGCCGGGCTACGGCATCGGTGATGGCTTGTGCGGAGATGTTCCTCATCTCGTGTTCCTCCCTTTACAGGCGGGCAACGCCGGTCTCGCGGGCAGCCTTTGCCACGGCAGCAGCCACGGCCTCGGCCACACGGGGGTCGAACGCGCCGGGGATGATGTTCTCCTCGCTGCGGTCGGCATCGGTGATCAGGTCAGCGATGGCATAGGCTGCGGCCAGCTTCATCTGGTCGTTGATATCACGGGCGCGGACGCTCAAAGCTCCCTTGAACAGGCCCGGGAAGCAGAGCACATTGTTGACCTGGTTGGGAAAGTCGCTGCGGCCGGTGGCCATCACGCGCACGCCGCCTGCCTTGGCTTCGTCCGGCATGATCTCCGGGGTGGGGTTGGCCATGGCAAAGACGATGGCATCCTTGTTCATGGTCTTGCACAGCTCGGTGGTCAGGATGCCGGGGCGGGACACGCCGATGAATACGTCGGCTCCCTCGATGGCTTCCTTCAGGCCGCCCTTGATCTGGCGGGGGTTGGTCACCTCGCCCAGCCAGTTCTTGTGGGCCTCGGCGCTGTTGCAGCCCTTGTACAGGGTGCCGAACTGGTCCACGGCCACGATATCCTTTGCACCGGCGGTCATCAGCATCTTGATGATGGCAGTACCGGCAGCGCCGGGACCGTTCAGGACGATGTGCACGTCCTCCATCTTTTTGCCCACCACGCGCAGGGCGTTGATAAGGGCAGCGGTCACCACGATGGCGGTGCCGTGCTGGTCATCGTGGAACACGGGGATATCCAGCTCCCGCTCCAGCGTCTCTTCGATCTCAAAGCACTCGGGGCTCTTGATATCCTCCAGATTGATACCGCCAAAGGTGGGGGCAATGGCCTTGCAGGCCGCGATCACGCTGGCGGTATCGTGGGCATCGATACAGATGGGGAAGGCATCCACGCCGCCGAACTCCTTGAACAGCACGGCTTTGCCCTCCATCACAGGCAGACCGGCCTCGGGGCCGATGTCACCCAGGCCCAGCACGGCGGTGCCGTTGGAGACAACGGCCACCATGTTGCCCTTGAAGGTGTACTTATAAACATCGTCGGGGTTTTCCTTGATCTTGCGGCAGGGCTCGGCAACGCCGGGGGTGTAGGCGGTAGACAGGTCATCACGGGTCTTGACCTCCACCTTGCTGGTAATGCCCACCTTGCCGTGGTGGATCTCGTGCATTTCAAGGGCGGCTTTGTTGTAATCCATGGGGTGTTCCTCCGTTTGTATCGGGCGCTTCCCACGGAAGGGAGCGGCCGGGGTTTCTCGTATCTCTTTTATTTTAACAGAACCGGGCGGGCATTTCCACCGGAAAAGCCGCTTTTTCGGCCGGTGCCCCGCAAAAGTCGGACAAACCCGGTGCTCTATTTGTGGAATTTCTGCAAAATTCTTTTCTTTTTCACTTTTGCCCTTTATAATAAGGTCTGTACTATGCGACCCGAATCTGAACCCGGCGGGATGCCGGTGTTCCAACAGGAGGAACTTTATTTTGAAAAAGATTATCACAAAGGCGGTCTGCCTGCTCTGCGCCGGTGCGCTGGTGCTGGGCGCAGCAGGCTGCTCCAAGTCCGCTGATTCTTCTTCTGCTGCTTCCAGCACAGCCGCCGCTGTTTACGGCAGCGCGGAAGATTACGATTACGAGAACTTCTCCTACAGCAGCGGTCTGGACGAGAATGGCTACTGGGAGGGCGTGAAGGCGCTTGACTATGTCACCCTGCCCGAGAACTTTGCAAGCCTTACCTTCAAGCGTTCTGAGATCGAGCCCACCGAGGAGGAGCTCCAGAGCGAGATCGACAGCCTGCTCAGCGACCACTCCACCGAGAAGCAGGTGACGGACCGTGCCGCAGCGGACGGTGATACCGTCAACATCGACTATGCCGGTTCCGTGGATGGCGTTGCGTTCAGCGGCGGCACTTACAGCGGCTACAGCCTGACCCTGGGCAGCGGTACTTTCGTCGATGGCTTTGAGGATCAGATCGTAGGCCACACCCCCGGCGAGACCTTTGATGTCACCGTGACCTTCCCGGAGGGATACAGCGATTCTACCGATTCCGAGGGCAACACCGTTGTCCTGAGCGGCAAAAAGGCTGTGTTCTCCGTTACCCTGAACTACATCAGCGAGAAGGTCCTGCCCGAGCTGACCGACGCGTGGGTGGCCGAGAACTACGGCGAGAGCGATGATGTTCACACCGTGGAGGAGCTGAAAGCGCTCTACCAGAAGATGCTCTACAACACCAACCTGCAGAACGCCATCATGGACGACCTGCTGGCGAACTCCACCTTCAAGGAGCTGCCCAAGGAGGTCACCGATTATCAGGTGAACCAGTGCCTGAACTACTACTACACCATGGCCAACTACTACGGCTACGATCTGGACAGCTTTGTGCAGACCGCCGCTGGCTATGAGAACGCCGATGCCCTGCTGGAGGGGATGAGCGACAGTATCACCACCTACTCCAAGGAGGCTCTGCTCTATCAGGCAGTGGCCGAGACACTGGACATCGTGCCCACCCAGGAGCAGATCGATACCTATTCCTCCTACACCGACACCTACGGTGAGAACTACTGCACCATGGTTGCCCTGATGGATGCCGTCACCGATGCGCTGACGGAGAGCGCAGTGGTGAGCTGAGTGCCCTGCCCCCATATCAAGAGAACTTGTGCCGCTTCGGGTCTGCCGGGGCGGCATTTTTGTCTTGTTTGCAAACAATTTGTGAATTGTTGCCGTACCATCGAAAACCCTATTGACAAAGTGGGGTGTTTGGAGTATAGTTTTAGCAGTCGAACAGATAGAGTGCTAAAAATGAAATGGCAATCGATCTGAAAGACTGCTGAAATAACATTTCCGGTACGAATGGAGGTCGATTCTATGAATACCAATCAATATACGCAGAAAACGCTGGAAGCCCTGCAGGCTGCCCAGCAGCTGGCTGTGGAGTACCAGCACAACGCTTTGGAGCCGGAACATCTGCTGCACGCCCTGGCTTCGCAGGAGCAGGGCCTGATCCCGCAGCTTCTGCAGAAGCTGAACGTGGACCCGGGCAGCTTTGCCGCTGCCGTGGCCGAAAAGCTGTCGGCCCTGCCCCGGGTGTCCGGCTCCGGCCGTGACCCCGATAAGGTCTATATCTCGCAGGCAACGGATAAAGTCCTGAGTGCCGCCGCCCGGGAAGCCAAGGCCATGAAGGACGAATACGTCAGTGTGGAGCATGTGTTCCTGGGCCTGCTGGATGAGCCGACCCAGAACACTACGGAGCTGTTCCGCGCCTTCAACATCAAGAAGGATGCGTTCCTGCAGCAGCTGACTGCCGTGCGCGGCAACCAGCGCGTGACCAATGACAACCCCGAGGATACCTACAACGCCCTGCAGAAATATGGCCAGGATCTGGTCGATCTGGCCCGGAAGCAGAAGCTGGACCCCGTGATCGGCCGTGATCAGGAGATCCGCAACGTCATCCGTATCCTGTCCCGTAAGACCAAGAACAACCCCTGCTTGATCGGTGAGCCCGGCGTTGGCAAGACCGCCATCGCCGAGGGCCTGGCCCAGCGGATCGTGCGCGGCGATGTGCCCGAGAACCTGAAGAACCGCACCGTGTTCAGCCTGGACATGGGTGCGCTGGTGGCCGGTGCAAAGTACCGCGGTGAGTTTGAGGAGCGCCTGAAGAGCGTCCTGAATGAGGTCAAGAAGAGCGAGGGCAAGATCATCCTCTTCATTGATGAGCTGCACACCATCGTGGGTGCGGGCAAAACCGACGGTGCCATGGACGCGGGCAACCTGCTCAAGCCCATGCTGGCCCGGGGCGAGCTGCACTGCATCGGCGCGACCACGCTGGACGAATACCGCCAGTATATCGAAAAAGACCCCGCTCTGGAGCGCCGGTTCCAGCCGGTGCAGGTGGATGAGCCCACGGTGGAGGACACCATTTCCATCCTGCGTGGCCTGAAGGAGCGCTATGAGGTGTTCCACGGCGTGAAGATCAGCGATAATGCGCTGATCGCCGCCGCAACTCTCTCTGATCGCTATATCACCGACCGTTTCCTGCCGGATAAGGCCATCGACCTGGTGGATGAAGCCTGCGCCATGATCAAGACTGAGATGGACAGTATGCCCAGCGAGATGGATGATCTGGCTCACCGCATCACCCAGCTGCAGATCGAGCAGGTCAGCCTGAAAAAGGAGACCGATGCCCTGAGCCAGAGCCGCCTGCATGAGCTGGAAAAGGAACTGGCCGAGCTGCAGGATAAGTTCCGCAGCATGAAGGCAAAGTGGGAAAACGAGAAGAACGCCATTGGCAAGGTGCAGACCCTGCGTGAGCAGATCGAGCAGACCAATGCCGCCATTGAGAAAGCCCAGCGTGAGTATGACCTGAACAAGGCCGCTGAGCTGAAATACGGCAAGCTGCCTGAGCTGCAGAAACAGCTGGAAGCAGAGGAAAAGCTGGCCAACGAGAAGAAGGAGGACAGCCTCCTGCGTGACCGTGTGACCGATGAGGAAATTGCCCGCATCGTGGCCCGCTGGACCGGCATCCCGGTGGAGAAGCTGGTGGAGGGCGAGCGCGAGAAGCTGCTGCATCTGGACGATGTGCTCCACAAGAGAGTCATCGGTCAGGACGAGGCTGTGACCAAGGTGAGTGAGGCCATCCTGCGCAGCCGCGCCGGGATCGCCAACCCCAACCGCCCCATCGGCAGCTTCCTCTTCCTCGGCCCCACCGGTGTGGGCAAGACCGAGCTGGCCAAGGCGCTGGCACAGGCTCTGTTTGACGATGAGCGCAACATGGTGCGTATCGATATGACGGAGTATATGGAGAAGTTCAGCGTCAGCCGCTTGATCGGCGCGCCTCCGGGATACGTGGGTTATGAGGAGGGCGGCCAGCTGACCGAGGCTGTCCGCCGCAAACCCTACAGCGTGGTGCTGTTCGATGAGGTGGAAAAGGCCCACCCCGATGTGTTCAACATCCTGCTGCAGGTGCTGGACGATGGCCGCATCACCGACAGCCAGGGCCGTACCGTGGACTTCAAGAACACGGTCATCATCCTGACCTCGAATCTGGGCAGTGACATCATTCTGAACGATCTGGAGCAGCGCCGGGCACAGGGTTCCAACGAACTCAGCGACGAGGCAAAGCATCAGATCGACCTGCTGCTGAGGAGCAAGTTCCGCCCCGAGTTCCTGAACCGTCTGGACGAGATCGTCTACTACAAGAGCCTGACCAAGGACGAGATGCGCAAGATCGTGGATCTGCAGCTGGCAGACCTGCGCAGCCGCATGGACGAGGGCAAGCATCTGAATCTGGACGTGACCACCGCCGCCAAGGACTACATCATCGATTCTGCCTACGACAGCGTCTATGGTGCCCGCCCCATCAAGCGGTTCATCCAGAGCCGGGTAGAGACTTTGATCGCCAAGGCGATCATTCAGGGCCGCTATGCCGAGGGCAGCACCCTGACCGTGGATTACGACGGAAATGCCCTTGTGCTGAAATGATTTTCCACAGTTTTACCAGTTTTGTACCTCTGTGCCGGCCGTAATGCTTGCATGGGGGTGCGGAATATGATATTATAACAAGTAACATTGATGTGCTTTTCATCGCGGAACAGCCACGGTGGAAAGCACATTTTTGTATCCCAAGGAAAGAACTCCTTCCGTCATCGCTGCGCGATGCCACCTCCCTCGGTGAGGGAGGCTGACCGTGCGGCAAGGCTCCCTCTTTGAGGGAGCTGGCTGCGAAGCAGACTGAGGGAGTCCGTTCTTTCATAAAAAACAGAAAGTTGAGTGTGATTTTCCTTTATTATGGACGATGGCAGTATGACGCTCTGGGTAGCGCTGGTGATCCTGGTGGGTTTCTCCGCCTTTTTCTCCGCATCCGAGACCGCATTTTCCTCCCTGAATCAGATCCGCCTGAAAAGCCGCGCCGAGGACGGCGATTCCTCTGCCGCCCGGGTGCTGGCCATGGCGGAGCAATACGATAAGCTGCTTTCCACCATCCTCATTGGCAACAATATTGTGAACATCGCCGCCGCTTCCATCGGCACCATCCTGTTTACCCAGATGCTGGGTGCCGAGCGGGGCGCAACGGTGTCTACCATTGTGCTGACGATCATCGTGCTGATCTTTGGCGAGGTGACTCCCAAGAGCCTGGCCAAGGAGATGCCGGAAAAGGTGGCCACGGCAGTCTCGCCCTTCCTTGTGCTCCTGATGACCCTGATGACCCCGCTGACCTGGCTGTTCACCCAGTGGAAAAAGCTGCTGGGCCACTTTGTCCACAGCGGCGAGGCCGATACCATCACAGAAGGTGAGCTGATGACCATGGTCAGCGAGGCTGAAAACGACGGCGAACTGACCGACCGGGAAAGCGAGCTCATCCGCAGCGCCATCGAGTTCGATGACGTGGAGGTGGAGGAGATCCTGACCCCCCGTGTGGATGTGGTGGCTGTGGAGGATGATATCCCGCTGGAGGAGCTGGCCCAGACCTTTGCGGAGTCCGGTTACTCCCGTCTGCCTGTCTACCACGGCACCATTGATAACATCATTGGTGTGGTACATGAAAAGGATTTCTATATCGCCCGCCTGAAAAAGGCGACCAAGATCGATGATCTGGTGGTGCCCACCCTGTATACCACGGGCTCCACGCAGATCTCCCAGCTGCTGCGCACCCTCCGGGAGCAGCACCACCACCTGGCCGTTGTTGTGGACGAATACGGCGGCACCGAGGGTATCATCACGCTGGAGGATATCCTGGAAGAGCTGGTGGGTGAGATCTGGGATGAGCACGACGAGGTCACTGAGGACTTCCGCAAGCAGTCGGACGGCAGCTGGCTGGTGTCCGGCTCTGCCAGCGTCGATGATCTGTATGAGGAGCTCGACCTGCCGGAGGAAGAGGATATCGATTCCAATACCGTCAACGGTCTGGTGCAGGAAAAGACCTGCCATCTGCCCAAGGTAGGCGACCGCTTTACCCTGGGCGAGTACGATGGTGTTGTTACCCGCACCGCCAAGCGCCGCGTGACGGAGGTGCGTCTGACCCCCGCCGCCCCGGCTGAGGATGCCGAGAAGGACGACGAAAAGGATAAGCGTTTCTCCCGCCTTGCACAGCGCGGGGAGAGCCGCTGACAGGAAGCGTAAGATAGAAACAGTGAAACGCCGCCGGGTGGAGCTTTTGGCTCTGCCCGGCGGCGTTTTCTTGATTCAAGTCCTTGCCCGCGGCCCTGCACTGTGCTAAACTGAATAAAATACAGAACGCAGGAGGACAAGGAACTTGAAACGGATGTCGAAGTTTGCGCGCCGGTGTGCGGCGCTGATGCTGGCGGTGGTGTTGCTCTGCATGGCAGTGCCTGCCGCCTTTGCGGCGGAAGGGGACACCCTGCCCGCCGGTGCCACCACCATGGGCGGTGCCAACACTACTCTGATCCCGGACGAGGAGGAAAACTGCCTGAGCTGGCTCTTCGGCTCCGGCGATACCATCACCATGCCCTACCTGAACGTCAAGGGGCAGGGCCTGCGCCGGAACGTGACCCTGGATCTTGAGGATTGTCTGGTGGGCATCACCTACACTGAGCTGGGCTCCATCGGCAGCTATGTCAGTGACGCGGCGGCACAACAGGCGTGGAAAGCGCAGGCGGTGGCCATCCACTCCTATCTGGAATACCACAAGAAATACGGCTCTTCGGCCAACGCGCTGGTGTACACCCCCGTGGATCAGATCCCTTCCTCTGCCCGCAGCGCCATCCGCAGGGCAGTCTCTGAGGTCAAGGACGAGGTGCTGACCTGCAACGGCAGCGTCATCGATGCAGTGTGGTCGGCCAGCGCGGGGTACAACACCCAGACCGGCGTGTACGGCACCTGCTCCGGTCTGGATGCCTGGGGCACCGATGTGCCCTATCTGCAGAGCGTGGAAAGCCCCTACGAGGAGCAGTATCACAACCTGATGCGCCGGATCATCGGCAAGGATTACCGCTACATCGAGTATAACGACAGCAAGACCGGCCAGCCCTACGAGAGCGCCGACACCACCCATAAGGATCTGGGCGGCTTTGTCCAGTACAATACCTTTGTCTCGAACGGAAAGAGCTACCGCTACATCGGCCAGTTCGTTTCCTCTCGTTACTGCTTTGATTTCAGTGCGGACGAGAACGGAACCCCCTGCATGAACTACTATGGCTTCGGCCACGGTGTGGGCATGAGCCAGTGCGGCATGGTGGGCTATGCGCAGGAGCAGGGCATGGGCTACCGGGACATCCTGCGCCACTACTATACCGGCGTGTCCTTTGGCACGGTGGGCAGCGGCAGCTCGAACGGCGGCCTGTTCGGCTGGCTGTGGAGCCTGCTGGGACTGCAATAAATTTTGCACCGGAAAGCGCAGGAAATGCGGAAAAGCGCTTCTCAAACGGAACGAAATCTGGTATACTATTATAGTTTGTAAAAATGCGTCTGGGCGGAGGAATGGCCCAGTGAAGTGGAGAAGTCGGAATGCAGTTGGAGAAAGCAAAGGAAACAAAGCAGGACATGGAGCGCTGCCGCCTGCTGGCACAGCGCATTGCGGAGGAGCTGGCCCCGGCAACAGCTGCGGTGCTGAACGCCGAGACCCCGGCACTGGAAAAGGCCCTGCACCGGGCGGGCGTGGATGCCAACCCCTTTACAGTGGCTGCCCGGCAGGCAGACCTGCTGGTGGTGGAGGACCCCGCCTGGGTGGAGATGCCCGCGCAGCTGCCCGGACAGGTGCTGCTGGTGTTTACCGGCAGCAACGTGGCTGAGGGCTGGGCCGAGGAACTGGCCCGCCGGGGCTACTACCGGGATTTCCGCTGGCGCAGCCGGGGCCGTGCCCAGCAGTCGGCTCTGTACTGCACGGTCCAGCCTGCCACCGCCGAGATGATCGCGGGCTATGAGAAGGAGCTGGATCTCCTGCGTGACCGGATGGTGCGTGCCGAGCGCACCTGCAACGAGGAAGCCGCCCTCATTGAGCGGCTCCGCAGCGATCTTTCCCTGAGCCGCAGCCATGCCAAGAACCTGGAAAAGACCCTGAACGAGGTGACCAGCTCTACCTTCTGGAAGCTGACCTGGCCCATGCGGTATGTTGTCAGCAAGAGCCGCCAGATCTGGCACACCTTCCCGCTTTTCGTCCTGCTGGGTGAGCTGCGCCGGGACGGCATCTCGGGAGTGCGGGAGCACGCCCGCGCCAGGCGGGAGTATGCCGCCCTCTTCCCGGGGAACCTCCTGCGGGCTGACCGCTTTGCCCCGGTGGAGCTGCTGGTCAGGCAGGCGAACGATCAGCCTGCCGGTCCCAAGATCAGCATCGTGGTGCCCCTGTACAACACCCCGCTGGATTTCCTGGACGAGATGCTGGATTCCGTGGTGAACCAGACCTACAAGAACTGGGAGCTCTGCTGCGTGGATGCCGGTAAGGATGAGGCCGTAGGCCAGCATGTGCAGGCCCGTGCGAAGGCCGATGCACGCATCCGGTATCAGAAGCTGGAAAAGAATGAGCTGATCCCCGGCAACACCAACAAGGGCTTTGAGATGGCCACCGGTGAGTATATCGCCCTGCTGGACCACGATGACCTGCTGCATCCCTGCGCCCTGTGGTACGCGGCCAGGGCCATTGCCGAACAGAAGGCCGACTTTGTCTACACCGACGAGGCGACCTTTGAGGGGAAGCCGGAGCATGTGGTGCTCTACCACTTCAAGCCCGACTTCATGCTGGACAACCTCCGCTCTAACAACTACATCTGCCACCTGACCGTGTTCAGCCGCGCCCTGATGGAGCGGGCCGGCGGCGGCGAGCGGATGGAGTACAACGGCAGCCAGGATTACGAGCTGTTCCTCCGCCTGACGGAGCAGGCTGAGAAGATCGTTCACATTCCCCATGCCCTGTATTACTGGCGCTCCAGCCCCGGCAGCACGGCGGCGGATATCTCCGCCAAGACCTATTGCATCGACGCAGGCATTGCGGCCCTCAAGGCCCACTATGCCCGCTGCGGGATCGCTGTGGACGATGTTGCCCTCATCCCCGGCACTCCGGGCTATTACAAGACCGATTACACCATCGAGCACCCGGGCCGGGTGAGCATCCTCATCCCCACCTGCGACCACATCCGGGATCTGGAGCTCTGCGTGGATTCCATCTATGCCCGCACCACCTACCCGGATTTTGAACTCATCCTCATCGAGAACAACAGCAAGCAGCCCGAGACCTTCCGCGCCTACGAGCGGATGCAGAAGGAACACCCGGACAACCTCAAGGTTGTGACCTGGGAGGGCAAGGGCTTCAATTACAGCGCCCTGAACAACTTTGGCGAGCAGTATGCCACCGGCGAATATCTGTTGCTGCTCAACAACGATACCGAGGTCATCACCCCCAACTGGCTGGAAGAGATGGTCATGTACGCCCAGCAGAAGCGGGTGGGCTGTGTGGGTGCAAAGCTGCTCTACCCCGATGACACCATTCAGCACGCCGGCATCGGCTTTGGCATCGGCGGCGTGGCGGGCCACCTGCACAAGTATTTCCCGGCGGCATCCGATGGCTACATGGGGCGGCTGAACTATGTGCAGGATGTTTACGGCGATACCGCCGCCTGCCTGCTCATCCGCAGGGAGATCTATGATGAGATGAACGGCCTGGACGAGAGCTATGCCGTGGCCTTCAACGATGTGGATTTCTGTGTCCGTGTGCGGGAGGCGGGCTACACCAACGTGTTTACCCCCTTTGCCCAGCTCTACCACTACGAGAGCAAGAGCCGCGGCACCGAGGACAACCCCGAAAAGCAGAAGCGCTTCCAGGGCGAGGTGCTCCGCTTCCAGGCCCGCTGGGGAGACCTGCTGGCCGCGGGCGATCCCTGCACCAACCCCAACTTTGATATCCAGCGTGAGGACTTCACGCTGAAGATCCTGCCTTTGGAGTGAATTGATGAAACTCTCTGCTTGTATTGTTGTTTACAACGGCTATGACGAGGCGCTGAAGGCGGCGCAGACGGTGCTGCACTGCACACGCCGCTACCCGGTGACCCTGTATCTGGTGGACAATGCCAGCCCGGACGGCAGCGGCAAAAAGCTGGAGCAGGCCGTGGCGGACGGCCTGCTGGCAGCAGGTCCGGGCCAGCAGGTGGTGGTGCACTGCCGCACCGAGAACGGCGGCTTTGGCACCGGCCACAATATGATCCTGCCCGAGCTGGACAGTGATTTCCACTTTATCCTCAACCCGGATATCCAGCTGACCGCTGATACCCTGAGTGATCTGGCCGACTGGATGGCCGCCCACCCGGATGCCGTGATGGCCCGGCCCTCGCTGGTGTTCCCGGACGGCAAGCCCCAGCAGCTGCCCCTGCGCCGGTGCGCTCTGCGGCCCATGCTCTACCGCCAGCTGCCCCGGCTCAGCTTCTGGAAAGGGCAGAACGACCACTACCTGATGCTGGATGAGGACCTGACCAGACCCATCGAGATCGAGTTCTGCACCGGTAGCTTTTCCGGTGTGCGCACCAGCACCTTCAAGGCGGTGGGCGGCTTTGACGAGAGCTACTTCATGTATGTGGAGGATGCGGACCTCACCCAGAAGATGCGCACCCGGGGCAAGGTGTATCTGGTGCCCCAGTATACCGCCATCCACGCCTGGCACCGCGCTGCCCACCGGGATCTCAAGCCCGCCCTCTGGCAGACGGGAAACCTGCTGAAGTATTTTCATAAGTGGGGCTTCAAGTGGTAAGAAACGCTCTGCCATCGCGATGTGCTGCCGCCGTGGGCGGCTGAACGGTTCCGTTTGACGGCCTGTTCCGGAAAAAATTCTGGAACAGGCCGTTTTTTCTTGCTTTTTTTTCGATTTGAGAGTAGAATAAGGTGTAAAACTATCTGATGCCGCCCCGCACGGCCGGAACTTTTACCCTGTAACTTTGTTGACAGCGGACGCAGCTCCGCTTTGAATATTACGAGGTGAGCGTTTCACCCCGTATAGCTGCACAACTTTTTCAATACAAATAAAGGAGTGCACAAATTATGAAAGGCATTATTCTGGCCGGCGGTGCCGGCACCCGGCTTTATCCGCTGACGATGGTCACCAGCAAGCAGCTGCTGCCTGTCTACGATAAGCCCATGATCTACTATCCTCTGTCCACCCTCATGCTGGCGGGCATTCAGGATATCCTGATCATCTCCACCCCCACTGATACGCCGCGCTTTGAGGCGCTGCTGGGCGATGGCAGCCAGTACGGCATCCATCTGCAATATAAGGTCCAGCCCTCTCCCGATGGTCTGGCACAGGCCTTTATTCTGGGCGAAGAGTTCATCGGCGACGACTGCTGCGCCATGATCCTGGGCGACAACATCTTCTACGGCAACGGCTTCTCCAAGATCCTCAAGACTGCCGCCGCCAATGCAGAGACCAAGGGCCGCTGCACTGTGTTCGGCTACTATGTGCAGGACCCCGAGCGTTTCGGCATCGTGGAATTTGACCAGAACGGCAAGGTGCTGAGCGTGGAAGAAAAGCCCGAGCACCCGAAGAGCAATTACGCCATCACCGGCTTGTACTTCTACAACAAGGAAGTGGTCCAGATGGCAAAGCAGGTCAAGCCCTCTGCCCGCGGTGAGCTGGAGATCACGACCCTGAACGATATGTACCTGAAGAAGGACGAGCTGGATGTCCAGCTGCTGGGCCGCGGCTTTGCATGGCTGGATACCGGCACGATGGAGAGCCTGGTGGATGCCGCCGACTTTGTCCGCATGGTCGAGAAGCGTCAGGGCATCAAGATCAGCGCCCCCGAAGAGATCGCCTTCAAGTATGGCTGGATCGACCGCGAGACCCTGCTGGAGAGCGCTTCCCGTTATGGTAAGAGCCCCTACGGCCAGCACCTCAAGAACGTGGCCGATGGAAAACTGAGATATTGATGCAGGAGGGGAATCACCCATGAAAATCATCGTCACCGGCTGCAAGGGCCAGCTTGGCACCGAGATCATTAAGCAGCTGCGGGAAGGCCGCAGTGAGATCGGCCCCATCCCCGAAAAGCTGATGAATGCCACCGTGATCCCGGTGGACCTGCCGGAGCTGGACATCTCCAACTATAAGATGGTGGATGACTTCATCCGCCGCCAGCGCCCGGATGTCATCATCAACTGCGCCGCCTACGCCAACGTGGACGGCTGCGAGGTGAACCACGACGCAGCCTTCAAGGCAAACGCTCTGGGCCCCCGCAATCTGGCACAGGCCGCCGAAAAGACCGGTGCCCGCCTGGTGCATGTCTCCACGGACTATGTGTTCTCCGGCCGTGAGAACGGCGGCATTGCACAGGACGAGGCCACCATTCCCGGCCCCATCAGCGCCTACGGCTCCACCAAGCTCATGGGCGAAAAGTATGTGGAGCAGTTCTGCCACCGCCACTTCATCGTCCGCACGGCATGGCTGTACAGCTACTACGGCAAGAACTTCGTCAAGACCATCGTCAACGCTGGCCGGAAATTCGGCAAGCTGGAGGTGGTCAACGACCAGTGCGGCAACCCCACCAACGCGGTTGACCTGGCCCATGAGCTGCTGCAGCTCTGTGTGACCCATGAGTACGGCCTGTATCACTGCACTGGTGAGGGCATCTGCTCCTGGTACGATTTTGCTTCCGAGATCATCCGCCTGTCTGGTGTGGATGCCTCTGTGGCCCCCTGCACCAGCGAGGAGTACAAGGCAAAGCACCCCGAAAGTGCCGACCGCCCCAAGTGGAGCGCACTGGACAACCGGATGCTCCGCTGCACCGTGGGCAACGATGTGCGGGACTGGAAAGAGGCCCTGGCCTGCTTCTTCGCCCACTGGGACGGCGAGAATGGGATGAAGTAAAGGTCAATTAAACCCCTCAGTCTCGCTCCGCTCGACAGCTCCCCTAATAGGGGAGCCTCTGGCGAAACCGGGAACTTTGCGAGGACTGCCAAGGCCTCCCCTACTAGGGGAGGTGGCAATGCGAAGCATTGACGGAGAGGTTGTACAGAGAAAAAGTTTCCCCAAGAAGATAAAACCTGAAAATTGAGGTAGAATAAACCTATGAAAAAATATCTGATCACCGGCTGCGCCGGTTTTATCGGCTCCAACTTTGTCCACTATATGCTCAAGAAGTACCCCGAGATCCTGCTGGTCAACCTGGATAAGCTGACCTACGCGGGCAATCTGGAGAACCTGAAGGATGTGGAGGGCGACCCCCGCCATGTGTTCGTGCAGGGCGACATCTGCGACAAGGAGCTGGTGGAGAGCCTGTTTGCAAAGTACGATTTCGATTATGTCATCAACTTTGCCGCTGAGAGCCATGTGGACCGCTCCATCAAGAACCCCGAGATCTTTGTCCAGAGCAACGTCATGGGCACCGTGAACCTGCTGCAGCGCGCCAAGGAAGCCTGGTACGATGCCGATGCCAAGACCTGGAAGGAAGGCAAGAAGTACCTGCAGGTCTCCACCGATGAGGTCTACGGCGCTCTGGGTGCCGAGGGCTACTTCATGGAGACCACCCCGCTGTGCCCCCACAGCCCCTACTCCTCCTCCAAGGCCAGCGCTGATATGTTCGTTATGGCATTCCACGATACCTACGGTATGCCCATCAACATTACCCGCTGCTCCAACAACTACGGCCCCTATCAGTTCCCCGAGAAGCTGATCCCCCTGATGATCAACAATGTCAAGCACCACAAGCAGCTGCCTGTCTACGGTGACGGTATGCAGATCCGTGACTGGCTGTACGTTGAGGATCACTGCAAGGCCATCGATATGGTCTGCAACGGCGGCAAGATCGGCGAGGTCTACAATGTGGGCGGCCACAACGAGCGCCCCAACATCTTCATCGTAAAGACCATCATCGCGCAGCTGCACGACCGCCTGAAGGACGACGGCATCAGCGAGGATCTGATCAAGCACGTTGCCGACCGTCTGGGCCACGACCGCCGCTACGGCATCGACCCCACCAAGATCAAGAACGATCTGGGCTGGTACCCCGAGACTCCGTTCGAGAAGGGCATCGTCCTGACCATCGACTGGTATCTCGAGCACGAGGAGTGGATGGAGCACATCACCAGCGGCAACTACCAGAAATACTACGAGGAAATGTATAAGAATAAATAATTTCCAGTAAAATCCTGAAAATGCAAAAAGAGCGTCCCTGCGTTGAGCAGGGGCGCTCTTCTGCTTTTCAGGAAGGCATCAGCCCAAGCTGATTCCCATGCGTTTTGCAACGGTGAGGAGCTCGCAGCCCTCGGGGATATTGCGGGTCTTACCGGCGATATCCTCCAGACGGTTGGAGATGACGTGATTGTTCACGAGAGCCACCGTAACGCCGTACTGCTCGATCTCCACCAGCTTGGCGGCGTAGCTGCCGAACTGGGTGGCCAGCACGCGGTCGTAGGCGCTGGGGCTACCGCCGCGCTGCATGTGGCCCGGGATGCAGACGCGGGTCTCCATGCCGGTCTTTTTCTGGACGGCGGCGGCAATGCGGTTGGTGGCGGTGGTGTAACCGGCCTCGGCGCGCTTGGCGGCCCACTCCTTGCGCTTCAGCTTGGCCTCGTCCACGTTCATGGCACCCTCGGCCACAGCGATGATGGAGAAGTTGGAGCCGCGCTTTGCCCGGCGCTCCACGGCCTCGCAGACGCGGTCGATGTCGTAGGGCTGCTCGGGCAGCAGGATGATATCCGCGCCGCCTGCAATGCCGGAGTAGAGGGTCAGCCAACCGGCCTTGTTGCCCATGATCTCGATGCACATCACGCGGCTGTGGCTGCCGGCGGTGGTGTGGATGCGGTCGATGACCTCGGTGGCAATGTCCACAGCGGTGTGGAAGCCAAAAGTCACATCGGTGCCGTAGATATCATTGTCGATGGTCTTGGGCAGGCCGATGATGTTCAGGCCCTCCTGCGAGAGCAGGTTGGCGGTTTTATGAGTGCCGTTGCCGCCCAGGCAGAGCAGGCAGTCCAGCTTTGCGTCCTTGTAGGTCTTTTTCATGGCCGCGACCTTATCGACCTTGTCATCCTCGACCACGCGCATCAGTTTGAAGGGGGTGCGCTTGGTGCCCAGAATGGTGCCGCCCAGAGTCAGGATGCCGCGGAAGTCATCCTCGCACATCTCCCTGTACTCGCCGTTGATCAGGCCGTGGTAGCCGTTCAGGATGCCCACGATCTCCACATTATCACCCATCCGGGCATACAGTGCCTTTGCCACGCCGCGAATGGTTGCGTTCAGGCCCGGGCAGTCGCCGCCGGAGGTCAGGATGCCAACACGTTTTTTCATCTCACAAATCCCTCGTTTCCTCTTGATCTTTCCCGCCGCAGAGCAGGGGATATCTGGTACTATAAGAGTATTCCCAAAGGGGAAATGTGTCAAGAAAAAATTTTGTAAAAAGAAAAAAGAGACACACCGAAGTATGTCTCTTTTTTCGATCGGAGCAGCGGGATTTGAACCCACGGCCTCCTCGTCCCGAACGAGGCGCGCTACCAACTGCGCTATGCCCCGAAAATACCGCAGCCGGAAGGCGACTGCGGTTTTCTGGTTGGGGATGAGAGAATCGAACTCCCACAAGTAGAGTCAGAGTCTACCGCACTACCACTATGCAAATCCCCATCATTCTGTTGTCGTCAGCTTTGAACCTCGCCGCTGACAAGGGATATTATACTATACGGCCCGGGTCTTGTCAACACTTTTTTTGAGATTTTTCGCCTGAGCAGAAAATGCCAAAAACTTTCGCTTTCCGGCAAAGTATGTTAGAATAGAGCCACTAAGATTCAGGAGGATATTTTTATGCTGAAACGTCTGCGCGCAAAGCATCCCGTCGGGTTCTGCGTTTTATCCGAGGTGCTGTTTCTGGGCAGCCTGCTGTTGGCATCCTATCTCATTGTGTTTGCACTGGTGCTCTTTGGGGTGGATCTGGAACGGGTGGACTCCTACTTCCTCAGCGCCGTGCAGGAGGCGGTGGGCATGGTGGTGGCGTTGGTCATTCTGGGCCGCACCGGTAAGATGTACCTGCTCCGCCGCCGGGGCAGCGGTTTTTTCAATGGGCTGCTGGTGGGAATGTATCCGCTGGTGCTCATTGGTTACAGCCTGTATACCAAGCTGATGTTCGGGATGCCCGAGGATGGCCAGCTGCAGCCTGCGTTCAGCATCTTCAGCTTCTTTTTGAGCATGGCGCTGGTGGGCGTGGCGGAGGAGTTCATCTTCCGCGGGGTCATTGCCCAGAGCCTGCTGGAGCGCTTCGGCACCGGCAGGGCGGGGGTCTGGAAAGCCTGTCTGCTGTCGGGCCTGCTGTTTGGCGCGGCCCACTTGACCAATCTGCTGTCCAGCGCTCCCTTCGGTGTGCTGATGCAGTGTGTCTTTGCGGCATCGCTGGGCACGCTGTTCGCAGCCATCTATTTCCGCACCGGCAACCTGTGGGTCACGGTGTTCCTGCACGGGGCCATGGACATTGCCTCTATGCTGGTGGGCGGCCTGTACGGCACGGAGGACGTGGCCGAGAGCATTTCGGGCTATGATGCCAGCATGATGCTCTCGATCTTGATCTATCTTATCCCGACTCTCTTCCTGCTGCGCAAAAAGAAGATCGGCGAGGTGGCGCTCTACTTTGGCCGGGACTGCGCCCCGGCAGCTGCTCCGGCCCCGGAGGAAAACGGGGAACGGCTCCGGTAAGCCCTCTTGCCTTTTGAAACAAAAAGGATTACAATCAGTCAAGGCAAACCGAGAGACAAATACTTCGATTCGGAGGAGAAGATATTATGGCATGTACAACGCTTCTGGTTGGTAAAAACGCATCCTATGACGGCTCCACCATGATCGCCCGCAACGACGATTCCGGTTCCGGCCATTTCACAGCAAAGAAATTCGTGGTGGTCCAGCCTGAGGAGCATCCGGCGGTCTACCGCTCGGTGCTGTCCCATGTGGAGATCCCGCTGCCCGGTGACCCCATGCGGATGACCGCCATGCCCAACGCCGTGGAGGGCAAGGGGATCTGGGCCGCAGCCGGTGTCAATGCAGCCAATGTCGGCATGACCGCCACCGAGACCATCACCTCCAACCCCCGCGTGCTGGGCGCTGACCCGCTGGTGGTGTACCAGCCTGCCAGGGGGGAGCAGCCCGAGGTGCCCGGCGGCATCGGCGAGGAGGACATCGTCTATCTGGTGCTGCCCTACATCCACACCGCCCGCGAGGGCGTGGAGCGGCTGGGCAAGCTGCTGGAGACCTACGGTACTTACGAGATGAACGGCATTGCGTTCCAGGATGTGAACGAGATCTGGTGGCTGGAGACCATCGGCGGCCATCACTGGATGGCACGCCGTGTGCCCGATGACAGTTATGTGGTGATGCCGAACCAGCTGGGCATCGATGCCTTTGATCTGGACGATGCCTTTGGCGCGCAGGAAAACCATCTCTGCTCGGCTGACCTGAGGGAGTTCATTGCAAAGTATCACCTCGACCTGGCACAGGACGGCGTGTTCGACCCTCGTGCCGCCTTTGGCAGCCACACCGATTCCGACCACGTTTACAACACGCCTCGCGCCTGGTACATGCTGCGCACCCTGAACCCCACCACTTGGGTCTGGGATGGCCCCGATGCCGACTATACCCCGGCTTCCGACGACCTGCCCTGGTGCATGGTGCCTGAGAAGAAGATCACCCCCGAGGACGTGAAATATGTGCTGTCCAGCCATTATCAGGGCACGCCGTACGATCCGTATGCAAGCTACGGTGCCAGAGAGAACCGGGGTGTTTACCGCTCCATCGGCATCAACCGCAACGACTTTGTGGCGCTGATCCAGCTGCGGCCTGATCTGCCCGCCGACCTGCAGGCAGTGGAGTGGGTGGCCTACGCCTCCAATGCCCTGAACGCCATGGTGCCCTTCTACGCCAATGTGGAGACGACCCCGGCCTATCTGGCCGGCACCACCGGTGAGGTGTCCACCGACAGCTTCTACTGGGTCAGCCGGATGATCGCTGCGATGGCGGATGCTTCCTATGGCAAGTCGGTGTTCCATGTCGAGCGCTATGAGCTGGGGGTGCTCTCCGCCTGCCGTGCCCTGCTGAATCAGTATGACGCAAAGCTGCTGGCCGAGACCGACCCCGCCCGCCGCGCCGCCCTGCGCCAGGAGGCCAACGAGGCCCTGGCCGCTGAGGTCAAGGCCCGCGCCGCCGACACGCTGGATAAGGTGCTGTTTGAGCTGAGCAGCAATATGAAGAACGCATATTCCCGTTCAGATATGTGATATTTGAACGATATAATCCATCTGGTAGAAATAAGAATGCCCTGTACCATGCAAAATGGTACAGGGCATTGTTGTTTTGAAAGATAATTTAAGCGGCCAGAGCGGTCTTGATGGCGTTCATCACGGCATCGCTGTTCTCACAGCACACCATGACCACTTCGCCGGTGGGGACAGTGGCCACCTTGGCGGCGGCAGCGATCTGGTACTGATCCTCGAGGTAGTGCTCCATCGTCTGCTGCTGGTTCTGAATATAGGCATCCATTGCGTCCACGACCTCCTGCGTCTTGCCCTCAGCAGGCTTGACGATGGCAACGCCATAGCTCTGCACCATCATGGAAGAGAGGGAAGCGGCAAGATCGGTGTAGCTGCCCTCGGGCAGGTCCAGCAGGGGGAGCAGCATGTTCTGGATCTCATCGTTCAGGTCCTCCGCCGGATAGCTGGCGCTGTAGCCGTACTGGGCAGTGAACTTGCCGTCCTCTGCCGGGGAGAAGATCATATAATAATCATTGTCCTCGGCTTCCCGGGCATCGTGGATGATCTGGGTGTAGTCTTTTGGGGTGGTATCTTTTTTGCTGCCGCAGCCGGTGAACACCAGCAGGGCACAGCCAAGAGCCAGCAAAGCGGCAAGAATGCGTTTTTTCATGGTCGTAGTTCCTTTCGTCTGACAAAGGCAGGGTGATCGTGATCAGTCTGCCCGCCTTTGGGGGCGTTTATGCAGCCGCTGAACGGCGGCCTTGTATCAGGAATACGGCCCGGTCGGCCGGAAGATTGCACGGCAGTTGTAACAGTTCTGTGAACGGCTTACAGCTGCAGCGCTTCCAGATCACCATGGTTGACCGGAGTAGAAAGGATGATCTGGGTGCTGGTGGTGCCCAGCATCTGGAACTGCAGGATCAGGTGCTCCAGCTGTGGCATGCTGCCGCAGCTGACCTTGATGAGGAAGGTGTAGGCACCGGTGACATGGTAGCACTGCAGCACCTCCTTGCTGTTCTGCATCAGCTCCACCAGCTCGTCCCGATGGCTGGGTGTGACGGACAGGCTGATGAGCGCGTCCACATAGACACGGTCTGCCGGGCGGTTCAGCACCACGGTGTAGCCGCTGATGATGCCGTCGGTCTCCAGCTTGTGGATGCGGCTGGAAACAGCCGGGCTGGTCAGTGCCACCTGCTCGGCAATCTCCTTGACAGGCATCCGGGCATTTTTTGCGAGAAGGGAGAGGATCTTGCGGTCTAAATCGTCCATGAGAAAGGTCTCCTTTTATGTTTTTGTTGAATTGTACAAAAATTTTTAAAAGTAAAGTTTTACTGTTGTCGCAATCGCATAAACTGCGGAAAAACTCGCTTTTGTGTTTTCTGTGTTAATTATATAAAGTTTTGGTCGAAATGTAAAGTGCTAAATTAAAGCAAATGTCAAAAATTTTGTTTGACAAGAAAAGAAAAAAGCGTATAATACATATCGCAGGGCACGGTAAGCGCCAAAGACTGCGCAAAACACGTTGCTTCTCAAGTGCCTGCATTTGAATCTGTCTCTTATACACATCTCCGAGCCCACGAGACTAGCGCTCAT
>ENA-UALE01000165-UALE01000165.1-human-gut-metagenome-genome-assembly--contig:-NODE-165-length-26758-cov-8.112497_pt1 | contig 26758 bp, 37 predicted proteins | sample MGYA00243697_ERZ654462 | MGnify/ENA primary metagenome ERZ654462 (study PRJEB26926, sample SAMN06164625) | human gut metagenome | biome: ENVO:00009003; feature: ENVO:2100002; material: ENVO:00002003... | reverse complement strand
TATTCGTCGGCAGCGTCAGATGTGTATAAGAGACAGTCGTACAGCCATACCATATGCATCAAGTAAAGTATTTTGTTTAAGGGTGTTCCCTGTCATGTCGCCAACTATCAGTCCAACACCATCTATATAATCAATAAAATTTGTTGCAGTTTTAGCTGCATTAATAATTTTTTCGTTCTGTAACCCAAAATTTTTAACGGTTCTTTTTTTAAATCTTTCATGCGATTGTTTTACTTTTTCTGCGGCTGTATCATCTGTTGGTGGAGATGTAAGATTTCCAGTAAGCCATGCTTTTCCACCGGAGACGCGTATTTTTACCGTATCCCCAGATTTGCAGTTAATAGCCATCTGCGCAGGGGTTTCATCTGCTCCGCCGTCAATGTGGACATATGCTGTTTTTTCGTCAACCCGAAGGACTTTTGCAACTGTATCGTATGCTTTTGTTTTGCTTTGCTTCATCGCCGAGGCAATCTCTTTTACAAAATCATTCAATGCTTTCCACCTCTTCCTTTGTGCGGCAACCGTGTTCCAGAGATAGTGTTTGTGATGTTATCCTAAATTTCCCAGTAAGGTTATGCCGCGGATAATTTAAAAAGACCACATCGCCTAAAAGAACGTCCTCGAAAAATCGCCGGCTGTACTGTATCGTCCTGGCAGGATTCTGCAATTCTTTTAGTTTTCTAACAGCATAAGCCGCTATGCTTTCCCCGGAGGATAATTCAACGCCTGTTTCCGATTTCCACACTTCCCTACCACGATTTACCGTTGATAAAAAGCTATCTGGACTATCATCCCTTGCAATAGCCGCTCCGTAATCATCGTGTATCGCCATGAAACAATTTGGAGTATCATACCAGTTGAAAGTATCTGTAACATCACATTCCATTATGTCGTTCTTATTTATTCCCACTGTAAGATTGCTAGCATTTGCATTTGCACAGATAACAATACTACCATCACCGTGTATTCGCATCCGCCAGCCAATGGCATCTAATATATGCAGTGCCATTGTGAGCCTTGTTTCCCCATCTTCCGCAACGATGTTATCTGTAGTTATCGGCGATGTTCCCTCGACAAACACAGGGGCAGGGATACAATCATTGAGCAGATTTTTAATCTGTTTTGCTCCGCTACCGGCTGGTGCATAATAACCACGCGGCAGAATCACATCATCTGCCGGCTTGAGAACGGAATAGCAGTCAATGTTGTGGTTTTCCCTAACACCATCAAGCTTTCTTTCCGGGAAGGCGGTCAGGCCAGTAAACAGTGCTACTTTTGCTCCTGCCCCTCCCTGTTTGGCTTGCAGGTAAATACGGACCCAGCACTCACTATCTGTTATCTTTTCTGTCATTGTGACAGAAGCAGATTCCCTTAAATCTGACGTACTGTCCCGGTCAATACTGCCCTCAGTAAATTCAAATTCTTTCTGGTCCGTCCACGTCTTGGGGTCAACCGTCGTTAAAATATATCTTGCCGAAAATCCTTTGCTCCAATCCATCACATCACCTCGTTAGGATGCTCTGCGCTCCACTGCTCTTCCGTCACGGCATCCAGTTCTTCCGAATCCACTTTTTTAATCGTTAATGAGAAATCTGTCCGCATTTTGTTATCGTGGTCTTTTTTCTCCGACACCTGTATATCGCAGGAAAATGACGAGCCGTCTGGCGTCCTAACGTGGCATATTCCAGGATACGTTGCAAGCCGTCTCATTTGCTCAATCATTGCTGGTTCTGTCAGAGATATACTTACTGCATCAATTTTTAAATCACGAGTGACTGCAGGATTCCAGTCACCTTGTACGGAGCCGCCAAGATAAACTGTCCTCTCGAAATCTTTATCCCATGAGTTATCTAAATCAAGGTTATACTGGATTTCGATAGATTCACCGTCAAAATCAATGATTGCCTTTTTATATTCGATGGAAAAATCGCTATATAACCATGCAAACGAACTATCTGACGTTATATAGTCACCGTTGGCGGTTTTATTTACAACCAGTATGCCGCCGTACTCATTTAACGCCGGGTACGGGTCAACATATTTCTGGCCATAAACCCCATTTTCCAGAATCAATTCCGCTCTGTCTACACTCATCCGGTATAGGTCAAATGTATCCCCATCAGCATATGTAGTTGGTTTAGCAACGACAATACTCGCTGTTTTGTTGTCTGCAATCGTATTTACAGTGGCCGTTGGTACTTCCGGCTGATGTTTCCACCGTACAACAAACGGTATCTTTTTTTCTGCCACATGGTCATAAATATCTGTAAATGCAATCTGTATGCTGTACCTTGCACCGTCATCCATCTGCCCGATCAGGTCGCTTAAGCCAATAGCGTAGCTGTCTGTTTCGTTGCCAGTAAAACTAGCAATAATTTCATTGGCAAAATGTTGTTCCTTTAATCCGTCCGGGCGCAGAATATAATAATCCTCGTCCCTGACAATCGTTACTTTTGCTGTGCCAGCAGAATCCCCGAAGGAAGGGACTATTGTTAATGGTAGCTGCTCTAAATAATTTGTTGTACCTTCCGATGATTCTGGTACTGTCTGGTCGCTTGTTTCCGTGGTAACATCGCCAGAATTATATGCAGTTGATTCCGAAACAAGATTTGTTGTCACGCTGTCTATCGCAGGTTTTGCAACAATTTCAACAGCCACAGAATCTGACCATGCCCCTTCCTTGCCTCCTTGTGCCGTAACCATTGCTTTTAAATAATGGATTTCTCCTACATTCCACAGATTGCCCAAAAGACCATTTGCAGTATAGATTTTATTAATGTTTTCAATAGTTTCCGATAATGTCTCCATGCCGGAAGACATCATTAAAACAACGACGTTTCCATCTTTGCCTTTAACTGGCTCATCGTTAACCGCTTCCGCTATTTTTATGCTCGCTTTGCTGTTTCCGGTGTAGCCGACACTGCAAATAACTGTATCGTCCATAGCAAGATAATTTTCTGTCGTTGCAAGCGTAGGAGTCGTTGGGGTCTCGCTCAGAGATACGGAAACCGTATCAGACCAAGGAGATAACACTTCTTCGTCTCCAGACGTGTCTCGCAATCTTACGCGGAAATAATATGTTTTTGCCGATTCCAGAGACCCGATGTGCCACGTTGTTTCCCTGTCCTCCACGTCATAAGTAGTTGGGGCTTCCGTACTAATCCATGCGTCCTCGTGGTCTGCCCACGCAACGGTAGCCGCATCCGCATTTTTCCACGACCAATCCCATGTTAGTTCCACGGTATCAGATGCCACCGCCATTGCAGTTATATTTTTCGGTGGGACTGCAATCTTTCTTGTTTCCGAATAAATCCACCCAGACTGCATGAGAGGGCTAAGTTTGTAGGTGGTGCCAGACGCTCCATTTTGAGGTGTGGAAGTTCCAGTAAAATTTTTGAGCGCAATCTGGTATTCGGTACCGCCGGAAACATCCGGACACGCAACTGTGATTGTCCCCTCTTTGTCGGTAATTGCAATAATACCTTTTTCCTCGTTGCCTATTTTCATCCAGACGGCTGTTTTAGCGTCAGGAACTTCCGTGTTGCGTTCAACGCTATTGATAGTAAGTGTTGTTCCTGTTGCCGATACCGTATCAAATGACGGGGATTTTAAAGCCCCTCGCGCCGCTACTCGTGGCTCGGAATATGCATATTTTTTATCGTGCGTACTTTGCACCCTTGTCCACATAATCTGGTCTTCCGCTATGCCGTCGTCCGTGTTAAAATCTGCCGACACCGTATAATCATGGTACGCAACAGTTACTCCTGTGCTCCATGATGTGCCAGTATACCTCTCTCCGCTTTCCGGCGTGTCTATAGCGTATTGTAACTCCATAGAATCCACAGGGCGGTCCTGCGGCGATGCCTGCACCCAGTTTACCCATACATAGCGGCTAGAGGAGCCTATCTCTTTGCTCCCTGTGCTCTGTATGTTTGGGCGTTCCGGGATGCTGTAATAATGGTACGCATAGCTCCAACCGGAATCTCCGGCACATCCTCTTGATTTTACCCTTACAATACGACAAAATGTCTTATTTTGTGTCGGAGAGCCATCCTCTGTTATCGCCCATGTTCCAGATGCTCCTGTATAGGATGCATTGGTAAAGCGAGCGTTTGCAATGGCGCCATTATAGTTTGTCATTAATGCGGTCTGTACCTGCGTCCTTGCAAAATGCCTTGCATCATTCGCCTCGTATGAGGTACTCCAGGTAAATGTACCTTTATTTGCGTCGGCATCATCAAGGGAATAAGAAACAGAAGGGGCATTTGGTGCATGAATAGCAAATGTTTTTGTGGAACGTGCGGCTGTATAGGTATGCTTTTTATCACTTTTTGTTTTGCCCTTTACCTTAAACTCTATTGCATTTAATAATTTTGATGAGACAGGATAATAATTTTTTGCATCAAGTGCTACTGTTTTTTTTGTTGCTGATTTTCCTACATCTATTTCTTTCCATTTTGTCCAATCCCACTTAGAAGCACCGGCATTTTTTGTATGTAGACGATACCATAGCCACTGTCCATCCTCATATTTTTTCGCCGGTATCTTCCAAGATATTGTAAATTTCAAATTGTCTCTCGATATAGACAGACCGCTGGGAGCAGCAGACTTTTTCTTTTTCTTTGCCATTATGCCATTTTCACCTGCCTTCTAAGCTCACTTGCCATTCTTCTTCCCCATTCTTCTGGGTTATCTGCACCGTTTACAGTTACGTTAATAGTTACATCGTTTTTCGTTCCCTGTGTTGCCTCTTTGATATCGTTCATCAGTCTGCTACGACCGTACAGCATCTCGTCTCCTGCTTCTCCTGCTCCGAACAAGGTGGCATCAGAAAATACATATGGGCTTTCCATGGCTTTTTTATACCAGCTAATGTGGAATGATGGCAGGGAACCCTTTCCCCCAATACCGAACGGAGCCTTTCCGCCGGAAACACTCAGGTGCGGTAAGTTTAGGTGTGGAAGAGACCAGCTAAATTTTAAAGCGCTCTTAAATCGTCCAGGGAAGGTTTTTACAAAGGATACTGCCTTGGTAAAGATGCTCTTTACAGCTGACGGTATCTTAGTAAACGCCCCTTTAACAGCGGATAAAATGCCGTTGCCCCTAAACGCCCCTTTAAATCCGTTTACGGCATTTTTAGCGGTACTCTTCAAAAGAGAAGGAAGATTTTTAATTCCTTTGATTATGCCAGTAACAATATTTTTGCCAAGCGACAGCCAGTTGAATGCCGTAAACACGCTCACAATAGCTGCGATAATTTTCGGCAAATTGGCAATCAATAATGGAATAGCACGAACTAAGCCAATCGCTAAATTTGTTATGATTGTTACTCCTGTTGCAAGGATTTTTGGCGCGTTATCGTTAATAATGCCGGCTAAATTTGTTATAATTGTAGGTACATATGCAATTAGTACAGGGATAGAGTTAATCAGCCCTTGAGCGATATTCTGAATAAGTGTCAGGCCTGCATTTATTAGTTTTCCCGCATTACTTCTCAGTGATTCCGTAAATTGTGCCAACATTGGCAACGCCTGCCCCAAAAAGGTCGGGATGCCTTGAGTCATGCCGCTGGCGATAGTCGTCAGCAAATTAACTCCGACCGATGTAAATACATTTAGCCCCGTGGAAATCGTAGAGGCAAGATTATTTAACAGCTGGCCGACAGCAGTTGTAATACTGCCAGAATTTTGAGTAACGCTCGAAATTAAACCGTTTATGAGGTCGCCGCCGATTTTTGTCAGCCCCGGCAACTGGCCGCTAAAATTAATCGCATCTTGCGCCAGTTTGGAAAGAGCGCCACTTATGCCGCCGGATTCCATCGCCTCAGCTAATCCACTAACTTCGCTTGTTACATCTTTGATGGCACCACGGATAGTGCCCGAAAAAGTATTGTAAAAACCCAGTTCTAAGCCCTCTGTAGCACTAGATAGCAAGGTTATGTCGCCTTTTAAATTGTCTAACTGTGTAGCCGCCTGCTGTGCCGCGGAGCCGGAAGAATCCTGTATTCCTTTCCAAAATTTTTGCACAGTCGCATCACTTGATGCGGTCATTTTGTTAAATGCCTGCAGACCTTGCGTTGTAAAAATTGTAGCAAGAGCGTTATTTTTTTGTTCCGCTGTCATACCCTGTAAAGAGCCATTCAGCTCGTCTACAAGGTCGTTAAAGTCTTTTGCTTCGCCGTTTGTTTCGTAGGCGGATACCTTCAACTGATCTAAGGCTTTTGATGCATCATCAGTCGGAGTGTATAAGTCCGCCATGGCCCTATTTAACGCTGTAGATGCCTCGGACCCTGTCACGTTCTGCTCTGCTAGACGGAGCAGGGAAAGTGTGACACTGTCCGCCGCTTGGCCGTAGTTTTTCGCTGTGGCGGCAGAACCAGAGAAAGCTTCTCCAAGACCTCTTACGTCCGTATTAGCAAGAGTAGCACCCTTTGCCATTAAATCAGCATAATAAGATGCGTTGCCCATCGAGTCGCCAAAGCCCTTTACAGCTCCGGCGGTATACGATGCCGATTCTTCCAGACTCATGGCACCGGCAGAGGCAAGGTTAAGCACTGTCCCGATACCGCTAATCTGCTCATCCGCCGACAAGCCGGCTTGGGCAAGAATGTTCATGCCTTCGGCCGCTTCCGTTGCGGTGTACTTTGTTGTGCGCCCCATTTCCTCGGCCTTGGCTTTGACGTTTTCTATTTTGTCTACGGTTGTACCCATGGTAGCCGCTACCTGAGACATCGCAGTATCAAAATTCATCCCGGAGTCTATTGACGTTTTTGTAAATGCGGCGGCGGCGGCAGAACCAGCCGCCATAGCTGTTTTAGCTACTTTCCCGACCGTTTTAAATGCCCCGCCGATTTTTGATGTGGACGAGCTGGCGTTACCTTCTGCGTCTTTTAAGCCCTTCTTATATGCGGTGTCTTTGATTGCCAGAGTGACAAACAATTCCATTACATTCAAATTATTTCACCACCAATCCGGCTCTTTCAATGACGTCTGCGGCTATTTCTTCGCCAGTCTTTGTTACTGTTTGTTTTTTATTATTATCAATCAAATCAAAAAATGATACATAGAGATATTTCCCACCGAACGCCTGCGAAATGCTTTCGGTTACATATTTCAGCCCATCGGCCATGTATCGCTTGTAAATTAATTCCTCTGTATCGTCTAAAATCTTAGCTTTGACATACAGCAGGAAGCCTTTTACGCTTTTTCCTCTGTATTCTCCTGCGCATCTCCAGAGCGTCCGTCTGTTGCGCCTGTTGACGCTGAGAAAAAAAGCTGACGTACCTCCGGTTCGTTGACAAGGTCAACCATACCTTTGATAACATCCATTAATTTGTGCGTTTTCTTGTATTCCTCAACTGTCTGTAATTCAAACGCCGCCAAGATTCCGATTACATCATCTTTGTGTGTTTTTAACAGTCTAGGGGCTGTTTTAGCGCCCCTGGCAAAGACTTTGATATATTTCTCGCCTTCCCGTGGCACAAGTTCCTGGCACAGGCTGAGTGCATCATCATCATCTGCAATGTTACCGATATGCTCGAGGGAATTCGCAATCGCTTCTAAACCCTGCTCTGCTGTTAATTCTGATAATTTCATGTTTTACCTCCTACGCCGCTTCACCTGTTTTGATATAGACCTCGTAAGGTACTGTCTCTGCGTTCTTAATGCTATAATGTCCTGTGTATTCGAAATCAAAATTTCCTTTGGATTTATCATCTGATTTAATTTTAAATCCGCCCGTTGAGAGGGCGTTCATGATTTTAATCGCGATAAATCCGGCGGAATCCCCGGAATTTTCATCCGAATAGTCACCAATCCACCAGATATCCTTAAAATCTTCTGCCTTTAAATCTGCCCTTGGTGTTACTTTGTTTCCCGCTACGTCTGCCGCCGCCATAAAACTTTTAGCCTGTGCGGTATCCATTGTAACGGCTGTGCCTGATAATTTTACCTCAATAGATTCGATTTCTTTGAGTTCCATCGTGTTTTTGGGTACGTTGTCAATATCTTCCCCAAAATCCGTAAAAGATGGCTCCGCACTAAAACTACAGCCGCCGCTAGTCGCCATAAGAATATTAGTTGCTGTTATGGTGCCCGTTTTCGGCTCAAAAGTCGACGCAATAATACCGGCGTTAATCTGTATTTTTTTAAAAAGGTCAGAAGGTACCTGTGTATACTTCATTTGCTCACCTCGTTAAATAGTTATAAATTGCATAGTTATTACTGTGTATCTGCGTACTGTTGACGAGTCAGCCTCATCGACCAAAGGAGTCCACGGCTGGTCCTGCGACAGAAAAATAAATCCATCATCGCATTTTACCGTAGTGCCTCCTTGCAATCTGTCACTGATTTCTTTTGCTTTTTTGTTTGGGACTGCCTCAGATTCTGTGTGATACCAGACATTTATGGTGCTGGCGGCGGCCGCGCCTGTCCACCAGTTTGCTATAATTGGTTCGTATGTGATAAAAGGAAATGCGGTATCTTCCGGCACCCTGTTAGACGGATATGCAGTTATGCCGAAAGACGACCAAAATTGATACAGTGCCGCTGTTGGAGTCATGACGTTAACTCCCACTTCTCCGCCATGACCTGTGCTATGTCTAAATTAGACGACGCAGGGGTTTCTTTTTCTCCTGCATTTGATGTAACTCTAAAAATTTTTCCGTCTTTTGTTTTTAATACATCATGATAGCTCAGCTTTACTGTTTTAGCTGTAGTGATTGTATATGTTGCTGTTACACCCTCTTTTTCTGCCACTCTGGCAGACATGGAGGTATCTCGGACTATTGCCGCCTGTATTTTAGCGCCCTCGACCCATTCAGTGATAAATCCACCCTCGCCGTCAGAAGTGCGCTTTTTATCCATAAGTATGCAATCTTGTAAAAATTCATTGATTAAACTCATACCATTTTCCTCCATGGGTTCAGGCGCGCCCTAAAGGCATCTTGCCATGTGTAGGTCTCGCCCTTGGAATTTGTTGTCCTGCTGTACGAATAGCCGCCAAATGACTCCGACTGATACGCTCCTAAATTGCCGTTTTTTGTCTGCCACTCGCTGATTTCGTCCACCAGTGACAAAAACGGTTTAGGGATAGCCAGTGGAACCACTACGCCGTCAAACGTCTCCTCCTGTAACGGGGCAGTATCGCCTTTGTGATACTGATAAACCCCGTCATTAAAAATAGAGCCGCTAATTAAATAGTATTGTCCATCCTGCAAAGGGAGACGAATCGCAGTGTCAGAATAACGTAGGTCTTCAGTGCCTGCCATTGCATCTGTATGCGTGTCAAAAAGCCATTCCCCGATTGTTATTTTGCCTGTAATTGCCGCCCCTTTGACCGGGAAGAAATTGTGAATGTGATTCATGATTTCATAAAGCACTCAATCAACCCCTTTTATTTTCCGTTCGAACTTGCTCCCGAAACGGGACTTGATACTCCTGGGATAGTTTCTGTGTTTTCGACAGTAACTACGCAAACACCGTCAAGGTATTCTGCCCACAGCTTCATGCCCATAATGGCGTATGTTTCGCCTGTGGCGTTTGTATAGTTGCCGCCTGCGTGGAATCCAATCAGATTTGTTTCGCCAGATGTTGTGTAGTCCAGGCCAAGTTTTTTAAAATCACTATCGCCGGGATCAATATAATACAAGTCAATATTTTCTACAGGTGTTGCAATAACAGTTTTTGCCGGGATGTAGGCGTCAGGGAGGAGGAACAGTGTAGAGAAACCAAAGAAGTCTTTGATATACTGTAATCCAAACATTGTCTGCACAGTAATCTCTTTATCACCTAACCAGTCGTAAAAATCCATTACATTTGCAAATCCTACGACTTCGGTTACATTTCTGTTCATGCCTGCGAATTTGTTGAGTACAGCACCTTTTGCGATCGCAAGTGCTTTCTGCCATTTCTTCTGCGTACCTTTTAATGTTCCCGTTTTTAAAAATGCGTAAAAATCTTTTAAAACCTTGTTCTGCAGCTCAACCATAAAGGCATCATCTGTCTTTTCGATTGCGACCGTTGCGCCCCATTTTGCCACAGACTCAAGAGTTAAAGATTTAGCGTATTTTTCTACATCAATATCTTCTTTCTTGCTTTCCACAACTTTAAACTGTGTAAAAGGGATTGCCTCACCCTCACCTACGCTTGCGCCGCCCTGTAAAGCTTTATCTTTCATCTGCGCTTCGTAGGTTACTAAGCTGGTGCCCGGCTCTTTTTTGATAGGTTTAAAGATTCCCAAGATAGTTCTCAGCGCATCCCAGTTTTTTTCAAATCGTGTTACAAAATCAATTTCTCTCGCTTTGAGAGCGCTATCTGTATTTAATACAGTGCTAGTGGTTACTCCTGCCATTGTCTACTCCTTTCAAAAACCAAAAAGTTCGTGATTTTCCGCAATCGCTTTCTGACGTTCGCCCGCATCTTTAATTTCCATGATTTCTTTCTTGGTCATTTTCCCCGGTTCTCCTCCCGGTGGATTTGATACGTTAGCGCCTTGAGTCGTTTCGGTTGTAATATAATCGGCATACGATTCTTTGATGCCTTTTTCTACCTCTGTTGCGTTCTCAAATTTCCCGTCAGTTCCGATTTTTAAATTATCAATAGTTTCTTTTGACGCTTTTAATGCAAGGCCAATTACTTTACTGGACACGCCGGAATCTTCAAGCATCTTTTTGTATGCGGCTTCTTTCGCATCGTACGATGCCTTCTTGTCCTGCTCGGCTTTGTAGCTCTCAAAACCTGCGTGTTCTTTCTCATACTTGCCTTTCCAGTCGTCCTTTTCATAGTCCTTCAATTTCTTCTGGAGGTCTGGGACTTTCTCTGCGTCCTCTTTGTATTTACTAATCTCGTTCTTGAGACCCGTAACGGTTGCAGAGTGTTCTTCGATAATCGCGGAAACCTGCTCGTCTGTAAGTGTCATGCTTTTTAAAAAAGCTCTTGTTAATGCCATTTGATTACTCCTTTTCTTTGAGGGATTTCTTTCCCTAAATGACTTTATATGTAAATCACAGTACTTCGTGATTACTTACTAAATAATTTTGCAGCTTTAAGGGATTTCGCCCCAAATTTGCCGTCAATTTTTAATTTACATTTCGACTGGAAAATACTAACTGCACCTTCTGTCTTTTCTCCATATTTGCCGTCAGTTTCTAATTTTGAGCCGATAGCCCAGTTTAAAAACTTCTGCAATTTCTCAATTTCTTCCCTTGTGTTTTTTAATACCGTGATGCCGTCTAAAAACGCATAGTAGCCGCGTGGCGGCAATTTAGGAAATTTCCCGGTGTATTTAACCTTTTTTGTTGTTTCTTCCTTCTGCACCGTCGCCGGGAAGTCGTGATACAAAATATTTAAATCAAACTTGCCGCCGTTGCCGGTTGAAACCTTGGCTGGAAACACGCCAGAGCTAGTATATTGCCACGCCATAAGGTCGGCTACGTTTGTAGGCTTATAAGATTTGTTTGGTGTCGCTTTAAATGCCATGCGGTTATAGCCTTTGTAATAACGTGCAATCCACCAGTTTTTACACTTGACCTTGTTTTTATCAATATGCTCCGAAAAATACGACATCCCGGTGTAAACACCAAATTTATAGCCTCTTGACTCAACGACAGTCTGTGCCGCATTGATAATCTCGGCAATCTTTACTTTGCTTAGCCCTGCCTGCACTTTGTCTTCAATGTCAAACCAAACGCCGTATTTAAAATGCTTCTTACTAATTTTGTCGAGGATGTCGCATACAAGTTCCATGTCTGACTTAGCTTTTGCCACTGTAGTAGCGTATGTGTAGTTATACACGCCCCATGGGATACCTAATTTCTCACACTTTTTATAGTTCTCCTCAAATTTTTTATCTTTGCCTAAATCCTTGCGGATAATCTTAATGATCGCACCATCGCAACCGTATTTCTTTACTTTCTTCCAGTCAATCGTGCCGTTGTATGTAGATACATCAATAATTTTTCTCTGTGTCATTTTCTCACCCTTTCCATCTCAGCACATATAAGATTTTCTGGTTGCTGTTAATAATCCTATGTATCTTTTTGTATGTTCCACCTGCTTTTTTAGTATTTGTACTAGCCTTTCCAGCATCCCACCAGACCATTTTATTGCTCTCGTTTATTCCTGCAAAAATGTTAGTATGTAGGCGATAAAGGCAAATGTCTCCAGGCTTTAATTTACTTTTATAATCCCGCGGCAACTTGTTGACTGTAATCAGTTTGTAGTGTTTTAACATAGCTGTCTTGGTCCCTGTTCCCTTCCAGACGATGTTTCCGCTTTTATTGCAGTAAAACATCTGCCCGGCCTTGAAGATTCCTAACTGCTGTAAGCAATAGCACACGAACGATGCGCAGTTGCTTACCTTTTTCTTCTTTGCGCCCGCCCAGCTATTCGCCACGTTTTGAGAGTATTTAAACTTTTTATCAACAAAATACTCCGCCGTTTCCTTTGCCTTGACGAGCAAAGACAATCTGTCCATTATTCCATCGCTCCTTTTAATTCATCTGCAATGATTGCTGTGTATTCTTTCGCGTAATTTGCCGCCGCCGGTTTTAAATACGGCTGCGCCCTCTGACCGTTTGTGATGTGCCATTGTCCCTTATCGTCCTGATAAGTCCACGGGGTCTTTCTTCCTCCCTTGTAATACACGCCAGTTCCTAGTTCCACATAGGCGGCGTATTCTTCGTTGCTGCCTATTGTTTCCGTGAGATTTTCCAAGTCGGTCCGATGCGTAATGCTGTTTCTTAATGCGCCCGTATCGACCGGGCAAAGGTCTTTTGCGTGCCCTTCTGCGGCGGCTCCTGCCTGTTCTAATGCCCTTGCAAGTGCCATGGTGGTTTTAAGTATTACTTCGTCCACGTGACTCACAACATCAATATCCGCCATTATATTCGCCCCCTTTGCGTTGCTAACCATTCGTAGTAGGTCATGTCTTCTATGACTTCGTTTCTGCCTGTCTCTGGGTTTCTGACGCGTATCATTCGCGGTTGTGCTAGTTCGGCGGGTAGTGCAGTTCTCTGCGTACAGCGGCAGTTATAAACTTCCGCCGGGATTCCACTTGGGTCTCCCGGATACATGAGACCGTTGGAGTAAGCCATGTTAAACGGTACTTCCTCACCGTCTAATGCTCTGTGACTGTCTCGTGTCCTCAAATCCTTTGTCGCTGTCCAATGCTTAACTACATCAATTCCCATCTGATAGGCTTCCTCGTATGCCGCCTGCCTGCCCCCGTTCTGCGCCCCTGTGAACGCTGTGCGGGCATTTCTAATTGCGGCAGTATGATTCACGCCTGTAACGTCTTGGAATCGCCCTGCGAGCTTTTTTATGCTGTCGCCCTGTAAAATTCCTTGCAGTAGTGCATTTTGCAATTTCTTCTTGTTCCAGTGCACATCCTTGCTTTTTAGTACCCTGCGCGGTGGAAGAATCTTCTGCTTTTTGACCGTCAGCCGTTTAACTGTGTGTTCATCAACTAGGTTAAAAGCAATATCTCCAATCTCTTTTATCTGTTTATCAGGTACAAGGGATTTAATCATATATGCCTCAAAGTTATGATTAATGGCAATCACAAGAGGGGTCTTCTCATTGATGTATGCCGCGGCAATCTGGTTTGACTCTGTCAGCCGCCGCGCCATGTCTTCACGGAGTGCCTCCCACCTCTGCCCTCTGCCATACTGATTCATTAGCCATGCTTCAAACTCTTTCTTGGTGTACTTTCCTGCCTGGTATGCCGCATATTCTTTGGCGTACCGTCTGGAAAATTGTTTAAAATAGTTTCTCGCCTTGCCGTCAAGCTCTTTTTCAGCCTGCTTATATACGTCTGTCAGCCGTTTTTCTAGCTTTTGTAACTCCTGCTCTGTCCACTTGTCGGATGGATACATAGTTATTCATCCCCTTCCGGGATATCTTCCGGCGCATCGGGTTCAATCGGCTCCGTGTAGCGGTTATATGATTCTTCGTCTAGCTTTGCCAAAATGTCCGGCACTTCCTCTGGTGCGACAAACGGTAATTTTTTTAGGATGGTTTCTTCGTCCAGATAGTTTGCTGCCTCAAGAATCATATCTGTACGCTCTTTCTCGTTACTGATTCTGTTCCGCTTAAATTGCGGTTCGTCATCAATCCCCGCAAGCTCCAGAATTTTCTCAATCGCATCGCCTACGAAGTACTCAAAATCATCTGCATTGTCGTCTAGCGGCTGGTATGCCGCGTCGATATGGTCGTTTGTTGCCCCGGCGGCTATGGCGTGTACATCCAATGCCCCGAAGTCCTCGTAAATTTCCGACCGCATTTGTGTGAGGAACTCTTTTCTGGCCGTATATGGCGGCTCTTGTGTGTATGCCTGTACCTGACCCTCCTCAGCCTTTGCGATGTGCTGAAACTTTAGGCGGTCTCTAAACTCTGCCAGCTCGTCGTCTGTCATACCGTCAGCGTTGGAAATGAGCCAATACATCTGTGCACAGTCGTCTAAATCATTAGCAAAACCACTTTGTACCGCGTCGTAGGCATCAATCTTCGACTGCATCCCCCTCAGGGTGCTTATGTGCCGCTTGTTGCCAAACATTGGTACAATGGGGAGGCTGCTATAGTTTTCTTCTCCGATAATTTCGGGCTCCAGATTGTTCGCAACCTCAACTCTTTGCCTGTACGCCCGCTTGGGAGCGGTCTCTTTTAATTCTCCAAATTTACTTTCTGCGCTGTAGGTTGTGTAGCCATCCACCTCGTACAGCACGACCTTAAACGGTTTCTGCTCGTCCAGCTGCCAGAATCTTATGCCTGCCATCAGTGCTCCCGTGTCCTCATCCCACATCGGGGCGAACTGTGTAAAAGGAAATTCGTGCACGTGGTCTACATTCCAAAAAAGGAAGGACTGACCGTGAATTAATGCATTGTACGCCGCCTCTTTGATTCTTCTGTCAAACTGTTTGCCCAGTTTGTCCTTGACATTCATGTCGTTAAAAAAGACGCCGTTTCCTAGACTGTACGAACAACGCTGCGTATTTAATTTGTGGAAGAAATTAGAGCATATCTGTGCGTTAGACGAAAAATTATCTATCTTTTTCTGGCCTAGTAGAGTGTAATAAACACGCTGAAATTGCAAGATAGTCTCATTTTCCTGTGCGTCATACTTGTCCGCCTTTAATGCCTCTTTATATGCTCCTGTACTCTCGTGGAATTTTATAAACTGATTTATAAATTGCCCTTTGTCTTTTGCGGCAATGAAATCTTGATATGATAAATACATTTGTCGTCACCCTAGAATTGATTTGTATTGTCTTGTTCGGCTGCGCTTGACGAGTTTTAATGTTTTTACAAGATACCTGATAGCATCCATTGCGTGGTCTGACTGTTTTATAACTGCATCCCTGCCTTTGTCAGCCGCCGTTGGGTCCCAGGCATAGATACCAAACTCCTCGATCGTGTGTGTGCAAGACGGGTCAAACGATAACTTGTCTTGTGTTAGTATCGTCTCAACGTCTGCTATCCCATCGTTAACAGTGTTATCTGCTTTTTTGACCTTGTGCCCTCTACTGCGTAATTCCACGATGAGAGCGGCGGCGGATGGGTCAGCAATGACTAAATCATCTTTCTGCCCGTTTAGCGTATCCTCTAGCCCTTTTACTAGCTCACTGACTGGCTTCATGCGGTTGTTTTCTCTGCCTGAGTAATAGTACTCTTTTATGCAGTGCCAGTTGCCGGTATCCACTCTTTTCTGCCAGATTAAAAAGACGGTGGCGTTTTGCATACCAAAATCGGAGCTAACAATTATATCTCCGCTAGTCTTTGCTTTACAGACGTGCCTTTCCTCTGAAAACATATCGTATACAAGCCCTTCTGCCACTGCCCAGTTGCCCAGTATGTAGCGTTGATACCTGTGCGTGCCGGAGTACTCCTTTATCAGTTCGTCTACTACCGCCGGAGGTAAACAGCCATCGTGTATGTTGTACGCCTGCTGGAATATATCTGCATCGGAATCCAGAAAGCCTTTGAACCAGTGTTTCGGTCCCGCCGGGTTGCACGTCCCATCAAAATGACTGTGCGACGTTCTGAGACGAGATTTTAACATCTCGAAAACTTCTTGGTTCCACGTCGTCACCTCATCGCCATAGGCGTACTCGATTGTTGCCCCCTGTATCCTTGCAACGTGTTTCTTATTGTCGGCACCTAGTGCATATACTTTTTTGCCAAATAGCTGTACTGTGTTGTCACTGCGTATCTCGCCAACTAGCTCTTCTCCCCAAATCTCTCGCATGGGGTCAAGTATGTTACGTTGTAGCGTGCCTCTGGTGTTTCCCAACATCACAGCCAAGCCTAATCCTTTTAGATGTGTCAGGCGTTGAGGGATTACGATTGCGTAGTCAACAAAGGATTTCCCGGAGCCTGTCGCCCCGGTCTTTACGTTCCAACGGCGGTTGCAACCTTGTAGATATTCTGCCTGTTTGCTAGTCAATGGCACTATTGACACCCCCAAGGATTTCAATAGCTTTTGCCAGTGCTTTGTCGCTTGCGCTCTCTGACTGCGGCTTATCTCGCCATTGTTCTGGCTTCCTGTTCTTTAACCAAAATATCTGTGCTGTTGTATCCGGCGCAACGTGCTTTTTTGTAACCTTTCGCTCCGTCATTACTCCGCCTTCGTACTTTTCGCTCGTCTCCTCGTAGCTGTACCCTAACGCCCGTTGTAACAGGCTTTTTTCCACTTGCCTGTCCACAACATCTTTTCCCTTTTTTAAGGTATCGGCTAAAATTGGAAATTTTTTCTTCCATGTATACAAGGTATCTGGGTTAATACCGATGTTTGCTGCGATCTCTTTATCTGTGCATCCATCTCGTGCCCATCCCTCTATTTTTAGCAACCCTTCTTGGGTCAGCCACTCCTGGTATTTACTTATCCCATTTTGGGGTCACCTCCTAAATACAACCATAACCCCGTAATGGATTGTTTACGGGGTTATATGAAAGGAAAGAAAATATGAAAAAAATCGTTTACACCAGTTGCATAGCGCAACTAGATACAAGTATAAGGAATTGCACCTTAACAGCCGCCGGGGTAAGACTAATAAGCGGCTGGTCTCTAAACACTTGTAGACCCGCAACCTGTATGGAACGTAAGGCACCGTGGGATAGGTGTCTTGCGTACTCTCTTTTACGCGGGTGAGAGTTTACACTTTTACCACAAAAAGATGAGGAGGTTATTTCTCACAAAAAGTTACCAGTACTCGTCCGTACAAGTGTATTGTACGACATTTTTTAAGCCATGTTAGACAAACATAAAAAAGAGAGGGAGATAATTCTCCCTCTCTAATATCCCGCATATTTCCCAGCCAAATTGGCGAAAGCACTAAGCCATCTGCGTATAGTCATTTCTGCATATCCAAGCTTATCCGCCGCCCCTGCTATCGTGTATCTATCTTCGAAATATACTAGCTGTACAGCTTTCATTCTGTCCTCACCGTTGTCCATGCCCTCTGTCTGCTTTATCGCCTTGTTAATAGCGTACATCCACAGTGCTGACTGGGCTGTGTTTTCTGCAATCAGTTTGTCTGGGTATTTTTTTACTTGCTTTACTGCGTGTCCGTACCAATCATGTTTCGGGTTACTCATTTTTTATCCTTTCTGCAATAGCTTTTATTACGTTTACGGTTACGCCGTTTCCTGCTTGCTTATATAATTGACTATCAGAATTAACAAACTCTGCTTTTTCAAAATAGTCATCTGTCCAACCTTGCAGCCTAAAGCATTCTTTCGGTGTCAGCCTTCTAACAGCTATGTAGCATTGGTATTTTTCGTACCAGGCTGCATATACGGTCAGCTCTTCTGAAACTTGCACAAAAATCCCTTGATTGCAACTGGTATCTAATGTATTTGCAACATCACGTCCAACTCGCCCTCTTCTTGTTTTACTTCCTGGAAATGATAAATTCACGCTGTCAATTCCCACTCTGCATTCTGCATAACCTTGTTTTGTTGCTTCTTTGACCTCAATCGCGATTCCGTACCGGTCCTGTCCTGTCGGTGTGAACATTGGTTCTCCATCTTCTTTGAACCTTCTTCCGTTCTGACGTTTTTCTGCACGATCCTGTGTAAGAACAGGAATTGCAATCTTTGGATTATTCCCGTGCCCTGCCGAATGGCAATTTGCAATACCATCAGTCGAAAGAATTTTGCCGTCCTGAGATGAGTTTATTTCACCGATAATTTTAATTGCTGTTTTAATTCCCTCTCCTTTATTTGTTGTTAAAGTAGGGCTTAAACCAGTCGAATCATACACATTTCCGTTCATTCCTTTTCCTGACGGATTCACATTGCATACTACTTCGACACTTCTAGGTTCTTTATAATCTCTGCTTGTTAGTGTCGGACAAATATTTTCATATATGCGTGCTTTTCCATCTTGGCCAATACAACTTGTATCAAATAATATGGATACTTTGGGTTCCGTGTTTCCTCCCGGCTTCGTACTGATTGCTGGTGCTAATCCATCGCCACTATAAACTCTATCTCGCTGTGAATTTCTACCATTAAGACAGCCAAAAAGATTTAACGAAACACTATTTTTTCCATCTGTTCCTTCGATAGGAAATATTTTTGCGGTACTTCTCCCTCTAAGATGTCCGATAATGAAGCACCTTTCCCGGTTTTGTGGCACTCCGAAATCTTTGGAGTTGAGCACCTGCCATTCTGCATCATACCCCCCCTGCTCCATTTCAATGAGCAGTCTGGCGAAATCCCATCCTCCATTAACACTAAGCAAATTCTTAACGTTCTCAACGAAAAGGTAAGTGGGTCTATTTTCTTCTTCGAGTTGTCCGATAAGGTACATAACTCTGAAAAACAAGCTTGAACGGTTCCCTTGAAATCCAAGCTGTTTTCCTGCAACGGAGATGTCCTGACATGGGAATCCGAAACACCAGCAATCTGCTCTTGGAATGTCTCCGGCATATACTCTTCTAATGTCATTTGCGTACCACTCTCCATTTCTGTATTCCTCCTTTAGTATTTCTTTTTGTCGCTGTTTCAACGGCATTTCATTTAAACGTTCTCTTTGCTCTGATGTAAGCAGGTGCATTGATGTGTAACTTGCGGTTGCAAATTTATCGAATTCGCAAAACCCGACACATTCATGCCCCGCTAATTCCATGCCTCTGCGGAACCCTCCGATTCCGGCAAAAAAATCAATAAACTTCATTTTCTCTCCTCCTAAATATGCTCATGTGGTTCGACTGGTTCCCAGTGTTTTTTAGCCTCCTGCTCAATCAATCGGTTATATCGCTCCACAAATTCGTCCTCGCTTATTTCGCCCTGCATAAATTTTTCTGATATGCTCACGTAGGCTTTTATTGGTATCCTTTTCAGTCGGTTACACCGCTTCGCAAACTCCTCATCACTTATTTCATCTTTTATGTATTGCTGTGATAAACCCATATATGTATCCGGCTCTATCGCATCTATGTGCTTCTCATCCTCTCCGTCAACAGTAATAAACGCGGCGCCGACAATAGCAACGGGTTTTTGTGCTGCTTTCCATTCCACTTTTTCTTCTACCGTCATTTTCTTCCCTTTCCCCTCCGGAATAAATCCGGAGGAATCAATGGCATATAGCTCCTCATGGAACCGTTAACGTGTTGCTGTAATGTGTATCTATCCTTAACCCCGGAGGGTGTCCAGCTTTAATATCTTACCCAGTCAAACGGCAATTTATTTACTAGCAGGCAAGCCGCGCCCTCCTTTCCTACCGCAAAAAGGCAATTTCGGCAATATTTATGCTCGTTGCAGTACTTCTTGAGTATTTTCGCCGCTTTTCTTGCTTCTGAGTCTCCTGTTTTTTTCATTACGCCACCTCCCTGATCGTGATGCCATACCGTTCAAGCATCAGCTTTCTCTTGATGATGTATTCCGGATTTTTTCTTGTGCGCGGGGATTTTACGTCCTCAACAACAATCTTTCCCTCTTTGTCTGTGTAGCGGAAATCTGCTGTATATGATACGGGGCGTTCTGTAGTGCCATCCTCTCGTTTCTGGCTGCCTATAAGGATGTATCTAGCCTGTCGCTCTAATCCTGTAATTTTCCCCGCTTGTTGCATCGCCGCCAGCTCTAAATAGCGATGTATTTCTCTTTTGCTATCAAACTTCCCATCTTTCGTAAAAATCTTTTTATTTCTAAATTTGTTCACAGGTAATTCCTCCCAAATGTTTTGATAAATTCTTCCCTCGTTCCGTTGTTCTCCTCCCAGTACTTCTGTGCTAGTTCTTTGAGATACCTGTCTAGCGGTCCGTTGGGATTACGATGTACCGCCTCACCACCGTTGGTATGGTGATTCAGGCACAAATAAACTGTAAAACCATACTTTTCGGCTTGTTTTCTGTTGCTACTGCCATATAAGACATGATGCCTATGTAAATTTTGGGTTGTTTTGCAGAAAAAACACTCTTTTTTTGATTGTAGTACGCTATTCATTGCTAGAATCCTCGCTTGTGAAATGATATTCCATTAAATCAGCAATCATTAGGTATTCTTTTGCTATTTTTCCGTTTCGTGTTTCTTTTACCTGTTTTCTAAATCCTTCCAAGTCTCCATGGAAACACCCGCAATTAACCATTATTTTTTTATTTTTGCCCCTATAAAAAGTTGTGCAGCGGAATTCTGTTCCGAAGCCCTGTACTAATGCATAATCTGCATCGCCGGACACCCTTGCATCGCCGGACACCCATGCATTGTCGTACACCCTTGCATTGCCGAACACCCATGCATCGCCGGACACCCTTGCATCGCCGAACACCCATGCATTGTCGTACACCCTTGCATTGTCGTACACCCTTGCATTGCCGAACACCCATGCATTGCCGGACACCCTTGCATCGCCGAACACCCATGCATTGTCGTACACCCTTGCATCGCCGGACACCCATGCATTGTCGTACACCCTTGCATCGCCGGACACCCTTGCATTGTCGGACACCCATGCATTGTCGTACACCTTTGCGTTTCCGAAAACCTTTGCGTTTCCGGACACCTTTGCGTTTCCGAAAACCTCTGCATCGCCGGAAACCCATGCATTGTCGTCTTGCGATACATTTCCCTCTTTCTCTACATATCCTCCAAGTTCTCCAGCTTTCACGTCTCCAAATTCAACCAGTGCTTTAATTCTAAATAACTTTTTTCCAAATGCATTTGTGATAAATTCTGTTGTTAATTCAAATTTTTTCATTTCTCTTCTTCCTTTCTTGGCTTCCATTTTCCTAGTATTTGTTCCAGTTTTCTTGGTGTTAGCGTTTCGATTCCTAAGTCTTCCGCTTCCTGTATTGTTCCTTTGATTAGCTCACTCATTTCCCGGCTGTCGTAGGTATGTGAGCCTCTCATGAGCCTGTAAAACACTACCTCTTTGCCTTTTTCTAGCCGCCGTCCTATCGCAACCGTGTGAACGTCCTCTTTTTTATACATGATGTCGGTTGGAACATTGGTTTTTAAAACCGCTATGTCCCCTTTTATCAGCTCCGGCTGTCCGTATCTGCCTATCATCAAATTTTTGGCTTCTGCCTTGCTCGTGCCGACTTTCTCCGCTATTTTGGTGACCAGAACGTGGAAATAAGCGTTTGCCGACAAGCTTCTTTTCTTGCGGAACGGTTTAATTATTACGGACAGTTTTTCCAACTTTTTCAGTTCGTCCACGCCCTTTATAAACCGCTCCGCCTCGTTGATTTCCAGGGTAACTGTTATCTTTTTGCTAAAATAATCCACCGCTAAGTTTTTTATTTTTCCAGTTAAATCCATGCTATTTCAGTCCTAATTCCTTCATGGCTTCAGCGTATTGTTGCTGTGTCGTCTGATACAGTGATTTTAAACCTCTTTGACTTGCCCATTCTTTAATTTGGGCTTCCGTCATTCCTTTTTTTTGCATCAAATCATAGAGCCGTTTTGCTTCTTTCTCTGTGATAACCTCGTTGCGTTTGTATTCGTCTGTATCCGCGTCTTTCGAGTCGTCCAAAAGAAACAAGCTATTTAACGCGTATTTCCTCGCGTAGCTTGATGCCGCTCCGGTAATTTGTGCCGCGTCCATCTTTGGCTTATTCTCTTCTTCTCTGGCATATGCTGTAGTACAAAAACTGCTCTCGCTTTCTACATCTTTCAAAACTGCTGTCGCTTTTATATAAAATCGGTTGCCCAACATAACGATTTCGTCGCTAATAGACAGTAGTAAACATTCTTCGTCTAACAACGGTTTTACCGCCTCATAGATGTCCTCTAAGCTCCTATAGTTGTATTTGCCAAAGTCACTGTACCTGCTTTTTGGTACCTTTAACTCTGCCTGAATTCTTTGCAACTTTTTGTGAATATCTCCCATCTTTCTTACCTCACTATCACGCTCTTTGAGGTCTCAAGATGTGCCCCCGTGACCTCTTTCCCGGCTTTAATTGCCTTTTTAATCGCTGTCTTGTCTGCCTGCGGCTCTGGAATCCTGATGTATTCCTCTGACAGGCTGCCTAAGTCGTCAATGGTTACGGACTCGCTATTTCTGTATGACACGCTGACTCTTGCCGTCTTGAGCTTTTCACCGTCAAGAGCATGGGACAGATAGTCCTTGCACCTCTGTGTGGCGTTCTCGCAACTTCTACGGCGTTTCGCAAGCTTTTCTTCCTCCTCTTTTATCGCCTTTGCTTCTGCGGCATAATTCTTCACCGCCAGCGCGATTCCCTCCACCTTTTTGTCTCTCTCGATGTTGAGAGCCTCAAGTTTTTCAAGGTCAATAATTTCTCCTGTTTCTTCGTCTACGCAATCCATGATTGCACTGTCAATCTCGTATAGTGTCATTGCTCTAATTCCTCCTCGTATCTCTCATATTCGTTGTAGTTTGCCGCACCTCGTTTGATTGCTTTGTATGCTGTTCTGCACTCATATTCCGCCTCAAGGTGCTGTGTTTTTAAGTACTCTCTAACCGGGTCAAATCCTCGTTCCATTTCCTGTCCCCCATGCCTCTTTAATAGCCTTACTCAGTTCGTTGTAGCCTCTGGCGTATGCCTCTATCTTTTTCATGTCGTTGCTTCTTTCAACGCCCAGTCTAAACAGCTCAAGCAGTCCCTGCGCTACCTCTTTGTCTTTGATATCGACCCTGACTTCCGCCGGAATCACTACTTTCCCTGTCACTTCGTTGTCGTATTCCTTCGCCTGAAATCCGGTTGCATTAATCATCGTATCCATAGCTTAGCCTCTCTTTCTTTCCTGCTATCCAATCCCCTAACGCTCCTTCACATTGTTCCGGGGGATAATTTTTATTATCCTGCTCTAACCGCCCAACTATTTCTCCCAGTGTGGGGAGTTCTGGCACTGTTTCTTTTCGCTCTATCGCTCCCGCCGCCCGTATCATCTCTTGGAGCTTCGGCGGGTACTTGTCTATCTCCTTTTGTGCTTCTAACGCCGCTCTGTAGCTTCTGAGGAAGTTTGACTGTATGACCGTCTGAAAGTCCGCTGAATCTACTACCGCCCAGTCATGGAGCGTCTGTGGCGTTCCTACCGCCTTTTGCAACGTAGGGGGCAGTTTGTCAAACTCCTCTCTGTAGCCGTAAATACCATTACTGCACGCTTTTGCCACTGTTGCCCATGCTTCCTGCTCACTCAGGTAGCTGCTTTCTGCTTTGAGCTTGCTGGCACACTCCAAAATATCTGCTGGTGTCGGTGGGAACTTACCTGTTGTCATGTACATCTGTGCCGCCACGCTTATTGTCTGGTAGTCGTTGTTCTTGCCTACCAGGCGGTACCACATATCTAACGCTGGCTCGTTAGGAATAAACCCCGGAGACGTATAAACGGTCTTTAATGCGGCTACGATTTTAGAGAACTCCGAAATCGTCATACATTCCGCCTCCCTCCTGTTCTTTTTGTGCTGCCCAGTGCTGTATATCGTCATATAGTCGGTTGTTAATGTTGTTCTTCCTGTCATTTCCTGTTTTTACCGCAACAAACTTTTTCCACTCATTATCGAGTGACTGGTCTATAATCTGTTTCATCAGTCCAACATCACCGCCAGATAATTTGTGCAAACTTGTGAGTAACATTTTCATTCCTCTATCTGTCTGGACTGGTTTTCTAACTCTCTTACGCATGGCTAGAAATTCCAAAAACTTATCATTTAGTTCTTCGTCCTCAAAGTACTGTTCTGGTTCTTTCTTTGCGGGCGTGCCTTTATCTTTAGTATTATTACTAGTATTATTATTAGTATTATATATATTAGTATTATTGGTGGTCATTTTGACTATACCCCCATGGTCATTTTGTCTATACCCCATGGTCATTTTGTCTATACCCCCGTGGTCATTTTGACTATACCCTGTGGTCATTTTGTCTATAGGGGTGTCAGCTTTTTCATGAGCCATATAGCGGTTAAATTTCACATCGCTAATCTCCTCTACTCTCTTTTCAACTATTCCTCGGTCTACAAGATTTTCAATGCTTCTCTGTGCAGTTCTTTTTGATACGCCAAGAAATTCGGAAATATATTTCAATGACCCCTTAAATTCTGATTCGCCATCCTGCGAAAAGCCGTAAATAAGGGCATATGTGAGGAGCTCATTCCCCTTTAACTGTAAATCTGATATCATCCAATCCTGAATAACGATGTACGCCATGTCTACCTCCTATCTTGACAAATTGCCAAGTCTTTTGTAAAATCTAGTTATGTTTTATTTGGCAAGAGCTTAATGGTAGGGCTCTTCCTTTTTCACTTCGTGTTCTACGCCGTCTTTATCGGTGTAAAACACTTTGTCATACTCTACACCTTGTTGTCGTCCTAAAAGGGTGTAGAGTAGTCTAGCAACATACTCTGGTCTCGGAGGTTCATTCATTTTTTACTCCTCTCTTTTCGTAAATTCCTGACATTGCAATATTTTATTAATAAAATATTGCTGTCCTTTACCCGTGACTTTAGTTGTCTTGGTGATGATATTTTCACCCGCTCCGTTAATGTGGGAGCCCTCCTTAATTTCAAACAATCCAAGCTCCATACCTTTCTGGGTTGGCATGTTTCTGCCTGACCCACGTTTGAGTAGAAAGCCATTTTCACGCATCCAAGAAAACAATCTTCGTTGCCCGATTTCGATGCCGTTCTGTCTCAGCAGCTTAGCAAGCTCACCAATCAAAATTGAGGTCTGACTTGCTGAAACGGCATCTGCAAACACTTCTTTCGGTCGCATACGCTCAACGTTTTCAAGCAAAACTGCATTGTCAGCTTTTAAAGATTCGATGGTTTTGTCAGCCATTCTCAAAGCTCTTGCAAAAACTTGTTCCGGCGTGTTCCATGCTTTTTCTAAGTCGATGAAATACTGACGAATCAGTTTCCCTTTTTCTGTTCTGGACATTAAACAAATGTGTTTTGCCATATCTACAGATAACTTGTAATCGTGTAAGTCTCTAATCTGTACCCCGCCGTTGTTCTGAACCTCCGTACTCACAAGTACGCTGGTGAAATCTTCGTTTTCAGCAAACCCTTGCGAATTTACTTCAAACCACGCTGAAAATCTTTTGCTTACGCCAAGGGCACCATGTAAATCTCTTGCAGAGACAGTTGGTTGCTCTGTATCGTAGTTGACAGGAATTAAATTCTCCATCTAGTCACCTTCCTTCTGTTCTTCACGTTCCTGCTTCTTATTGCTCGCCATCGCTTCACCCATGCCAAGCAAGTAGCCTTTATTAAATTCAGACATATTAGGAATAGCTTTTGTTATAGCTTCAAGAATCTGTTTTTCTTTTTCTGACATTTTTCAACACCTCTCTTTCTCGACCTGCCATCATCAGTACCGGGAGGTCGTCTCCGGTAGACGGTCATTTCTGACCGTTTCGGCTATTCAACAATTATAAATAAATGATTCCCACAATTTATGGAACTTTTTACAACTTTCATATTGTCAACTTCTCTTTTAAAATCCTTCATTGTGTCACAAGGTTCCATATACCCTCCAAGGCTTCCGGCGTATATTGCTATGTCTTCTGTATTAGGGTTAATAATAATTAACCCCTCTACTTCATCGTGTGCCATGTGTCCTTTGATAACGTTTTTTACCGTCTTCATTTTGTTTTCCCTCCTGTGTGATTGTTTTGTGTTTTGTTCTTATGCCGCATAATTATATACCCTTATAGGACATTTGTCAAGTATGTTTTTGTTCTTTTTGAACACTTTGTTCTTATGCCACAATTTTATATTGCTTTTTACATTTCGATGCGATATAATTAATATCGGAAAGAGGGTGAATAAATGAAAGAGCGATTAAAAAAACTAAGGAAAACGCTAGACTTAACTCAACAGGAATTTGCTGACAAATTAAAAGTACCTAGAAACACTATAGGCGGCTACGAGGTTGGGAAAAGTAATCCTAGTGATGCCGCTGTAAATAATATCTGTAACATATTTAACGTCAATGAAGATTGGCTACGAACTGGAAACGGTGAAATGTTTATCGAATTAACAAGAGATGAACAGATAGAAAACTTTGTCGGTGATGTACTGAAAAGCGAGGAAGATTCTTTTAAAAAGAAATTTATTTCGATGCTTTCGGCGTTAGATGAATCCGACTGGGAAGTTCTTCAAAAGATGGTGGAGCTAATGCAAGAAAACAAAAAGGGCTGATTATTTCAGCCCCAGTAAAGCCTTGATGTGTACGTAGATGAGCCGCAAACAACGCTCATCTGCCATATCAAGCATTTTAACAATTTCTTTCTTGTAATCCATGCAACCCCTGTCTCTTATACACATCTCCGAGCCCACGAGACTAGCGCTCATCTCG
>ENA-UALE01000161-UALE01000161.1-human-gut-metagenome-genome-assembly--contig:-NODE-161-length-27021-cov-7.775569_pt1 | contig 27021 bp, 38 predicted proteins | sample MGYA00243697_ERZ654462 | MGnify/ENA primary metagenome ERZ654462 (study PRJEB26926, sample SAMN06164625) | human gut metagenome | biome: ENVO:00009003; feature: ENVO:2100002; material: ENVO:00002003... | reverse complement strand
GAGCGCTAGTCTCGTGGGCTCGGAGATGTGTATAAGAGACAGAAATAAGATTATTGCACAGGCTGAAAACAATGTTCGCATTGATGAACAGATTGCAGATATGCAACATAAACAGAGCGAGTATGGACAAGCAAAGGCAGATGCCGAGAGGATTCTTTATCAGCTCAAAGAAGTTTCAAAACGAAAGGATAAGTTACTTGTTGAAGAAATCAATCAGCATTTCGGTATTGTACGTTGGAAGTTGTTCGATTTCCAGAAAAACGGAGAATATAAGGAAGTTTGTATTCCTACGGTGCTTGATGAAGAAGCTGGCATTTACAAGGTGTTCGGTGACACGACTAACACTGGCAGGGAAATTGAAGCGAAGATTGATATTTGCAACAGTTTTCAGAAGTTCTTTAATATGTATGTTCCGATTTTCCTTGATGGTGCAGAAAGTATCAATGATGAATATGTACCGGCTGTTGATACACAGTTAATTCTTCTGACGGTTTCCGAGGATAAGCAGTTGAAAGTGGAGGGTGTGTAGGATGAGTCACATTGAAATTTTTAAGTTTGATGAAAATGGAGATTCTGAAAGTTATGGAGAGGTAAGTAACGCATGGCTTGGTTCAATGCGAGTGTGGAACATTTTAGGGGAAAAGTATTGTGGTCATGGGGCATCATTATTTGACATGGGGCAGATGGAAGCAATTTGGAATCTTGTGGATGATAAATCTGTCACGTATGATGAAAAAATCGTCCTGTTTACCACATTCGATAAATACCTTGTTAAGAAAGAAGATATTCCCAAAGTTATTGATGCTTTCCGCAAGTTTGAGGGAAATACAAATCTTAATGAGCAGGCAGATGTGCTTGAAAGTTTGTATGAAGAACCGAATTGTATTGCGGTTGGATTCCATCAGAACAGTATAAGTTGCGAGCAGTGGTTTGACTATAACTGCATTCAAGACAAAGAACACTTTTGGCTATTTGATGAACTGAAAGAAAGCGAGGGTGCCGAATGTCAAGAGTTGGAATAAGCAACAACATCATACAGCCGGATGCACGGTGTATGTCGTGCAAGCGTTGGAAGAGTGCAAGTAAAGGGTTCTGGGGAAGAGCCGGATATTGTTCTCTTCCGTATTGCGAGAAAGATATGAGAAATAAAGGAAAGAGAGGCCGTATACATGGATGATATTGAAAAATTGAAAGCCGAAAATTCAGATTTGCGAACAAAGGTAGATAACCTTGAGCATAATGAATATAAACTTATAGGAGAACTTGAAAAAGCCTCAAAAACAAACGAAAGACTTTTGCGTATTCTTGAAAATTTGTCAAATGGATATGTGAAAAAGGAGAGGTAATTATGCAGTATATCAAAGCGAAATTTCCAAACAGTACAAGAAGCTACGTGTATCGCACCGAGGATTCTGTGAAAGCCGGTGACATGGTTGTAAATTCCAATGGTGCAAAGCTTACGGTCACGGATGAATCGGTGGATATGAAGTGGGTAGATACCTACGGTGCTGATAAGGTGGCAGTTGTAAGGAAGTATGAGAATCCACAGAAGGTAGATGTAAATTCTTTGGATGAAGAAACAATATGCAATTATTGCATATATAAATCTGATTGTCCTAAGGATGTTAGATGCTATGGCGGAGAACCCGTCTTTCCTTATTGTGCAGAGCATGAGCCGGAAGATTGGTTTGACGAAGAAACGTATTTGGAAGATTTAGAAGAAAGCGAGGAAAAATAGTTATGGCAGAGAACAACAGTTTAGAGGTACAGAAAGTCAACACTGCGGTCAGCCAGTGGACTAATTCAATCACGAATCTTGTTACAAAAGATTTCGAGTTATGCGGTGTGCCGTATGATGATTATTCAAAGCAGTGCGCCATGTCAGCTATGACAAGCATTTATCAGCTTGTTAAGGATAGCGATAAAATCAAGAATTTAAACGGACTTGATACATCGAATCTGCGAGAGGTTGTCGGTCAGTGCGCAAGCCTTAAACTCAATGCTAATGCAGTGCCGAGAGAGTGCTATTTTCAGCTTAGAACAAAGAGAGTCGGAGACGACTATGTGCAGGTCGTAGAAATGGGAATTGAGGGAGACGGAAACGATGCGTTACTTCGTAATTACGGAGAAAATGTAGATACCGTATATCCTTGTTGGCTTGTTAAAGACGGTGACGAGTTTTCCTATCCAAAGCATAAGGGTATCGAAATGACACCACCGGAATGGGAAGAAATGGGACGGTCGCAGAAAGTTGTCCGTGTTGTTTATCCTCTGAAATTAAAGGACGGCACATTTCAGTATCTGATCGCAGAGAGAGACGGTGTAAAAGTTAATCTGTTTGCTCATGTGCGCAACAATCTGATGAATGAGACTTTTGGCATCTGCCAGAATCGTTACAAGGCATCAGCCGAGCAGTTGAGCAAAATCAAGGCTAAGAAAGAGGAGATTTTCGATGCTTTGAGAAAATGCGCAACCGTTGATGAAATGTTGGAATGTGAAGTTGCAAAGCCTTATATCAGCGCGGCATGGCTTGACACACCGGAATCAATGATTGTTCGTAAAATGCGTAACAATGCAATCAAGAAGTATCGCAAGGACTTCAATAGCATGGCAAAGCAGTCATTCAATCAGCTTGATGAAACTTATGTGCAGACACAGGAAGAAATTTCCGAAAACGCCAATTCAGAGCCATTTGTTGTAGCTGAGTCCGAAGCGACCGACGGTGCAGCAGTCGAGCCGGAGAAAGCCGTTGAGAATGACGAGAACGTACCGGACTTTATGAAAGATTAGGAGGATATGAATTATGATTTTTGTTAAAATTGCAATTTTGTTATGGGTGTTGTTTTTCGTTATAGGAAAGTTTGTTGCTTCCGGCATTAGTCCAGCAGAAGAAATACGTCATGCTCTCGGCATTCCTTACAAGGTCACTTTTGGTAGGGTTGTTGTTGCAATCGTGTTTATAGCCGCACTCATTGATTCATTCGTGGCACTTATTTGGTTTCTGTTTTTTAGATGAGGAGGTTTTCTATGAGAGTTATATCGCAGGACGGAACGCTTGATATGCCATACGAAGAGGTGATTATTCAGAGATTCAGGTCAAGAATTTATTTCCTGAACAAAAACTTAATAGGTGTTGAGTCGCTTAATGAAGACATGCAAATTGCTGAATATCCCACCAAAGAAAAAGCGAAGAAAGCCATGGAAATGCTTAGGATTGCGTATGAAAATAATGAATTTTATCATCATACTGCCAATTCAGAACACTTCACGGAATTTTCCCAAGCGTTAAGCAAAGAAATGTTTAAGAAAGCTACATCAGAATATTTTCAGTTTCCTACAGAGGAAGAATTGGAGTAGGGTATGGATAATTTAACAAGATACACCGCAGACGATGAAGTACCGAATTGTGGACGATGTGAACACATCAATGATTCTAATGAATGGTGTATGCAAAATTGCGGCGGAGCAAATGGCTGGAGCGGCTATTTGAGATATGGAGAAAGCGAGGTGACAAAAGATTGAAACTTAGAGTTTTGGGTTCAAGCAGTTCCGGAAACTCATACGCCTTGATTTCAGACAGTGGCGAAATCCTTGCCATTGAAGCCGGATGCAAATTTCTTGATTTTAAGAAAATGATTGATTGGAAAATAGCAAATGTTTCCGGATGCATTGTGAGCCACGAACATGGAGACCATGCACGATACATAAAAGATTTCATGAAATCCGGCATTCCGGTTTATACGGCATTTGAGACACAGACCGCACTTGAAATCATTACAGGAGAGCGTACAATAGCCATTCCACCACGCAGAGCACGGCAAATCGGCAGTTTTACGGTAACACCCTTCAATGTACCGCATGATACAGAAATCGAGTGCTACGGTTATTTAATCGAGCATGAGGAAATGGGTAAACTGTTATTCTTGACCGACTTGGAATATTGCAAATATGACTTTTCCGGCATAAAGGTTGAGCATATCATGGTTGAAGCCAATTATAGCATGGACTTGGTAGACCGGAATGAGCCAAACTACGAACACCGTTTGCGAGGTCATATGAGCCTTGATACGGCGCTTAAATTTATTCAGACAAACGAAAACCCAGCTTTACGGAATGTCGTTTTAATACACTTATCGGACACAAGCGGGGATCCCGCGTTATTCCTACAACAAACGGAAGAAACAGTTAAATATGGAGCAAATGTTTATGTTGCAGAAAAAGGACTAGAGGTTGATATGAACCTTTGTCCGTTCTGAAAGGAGAAAAGATGAAATTATACATTTACAGATTTTGGGGCGATAAATTTTCTTGTAGAGAAGTAGACGTAGAAGAAAAGCCAAAAACGTATATCATTACTGAAGAATCGGAATTTGAATATAAAGGACAGAGAATCCGCAAGGACGAAATTGGTGTGTTAAGCGGTTGCAACAGGGATATGGTCATTCTGACGGAGAAAAACAAGAAAAAAGCTGTTGAAATGCTTATTAGCAGGCAGGGCGCTATTGTTGAGATTTGCCGAGTACGTCTTGAATATGAAGAGAAAAAACTTGAGACCATCAAAGCGGAACTTGAAAAAGAATAATTAGGTTGAAACACCTTGGCGAAAGCCTAAAAGAAACTATCTTGTTTGGCGAATAATAGTTATCACAAGCTTATTGAAAGCCATGTTTTGGCGGTGCGTTTACCGCACCGCCCTTACAAAAGATTGGAGGTAAAAATTGAAATTATGTGAATACTGTATGGTTGAATTTGAGCCGAAGCGACCAGATCAGAAATACTGTAGACCCGACTGTGCAAGAAGATCTGCGCAGTTTAGAAATTTTAAAAAGGCTGGAAGAATTGTGTATACAAGAATATGCCCGAAATGTGGCAGGCTGTTTATGACGATAGATGAACGCAAAGTTGATTGCCAAGACTGCATCAGCATTGACGTTAAAGAACGCTTGAGAAAGCCAAAGAAAAAGGACGATGTAATCAAGGCTGTGAATCATATGGCACGCGCCTCCGGAATGAGCTACGGAAAGTTTGTGGCTCAAATGAGCATGAAGCCATTGGAGAGGAAGTGATTGGATGGGATATAAACACGGATTATCAAATAAATGCGGTAGATTATATCCTCTGTGGAAAAGTATTAAATATCGTTGCTATTGCAAAACTTCTCGCGACTATAAAAATTACGGTGGAAGAGGGATTGCAATGTGTGATGAATGGAAGAATGATTTTCTAAGTTTCCACGATTGGGCAATCGCAAACGGGTATAAAGAGGAAAAGACGGATAAGGGATTGAACATTTTAACCATTGACAGAATTGATGTTAATGGGAATTACGAGCCTAGCAATTGCAGGTTTGTAACAAATGCAGAACAAGCTAAAAACAAAAGAAATAGCATTCCTTTAGAGGAAAAATTTTTAAAATGTCCTGTTTGCGGAAAGCAATTTGTGAAAAAGCAGAGAAATGGGCAAAAAACATGTAGTAATCACTGCGGAAGGATTCTTTATTACAGAGAGCATCCAAACACAAAAGACTATATGAAAATATGTCCTATTTGCAATAAATCATTTAACGCCAAAAGAGGAGGTCATTACAATGACGCAGTTTATTGCAGTAAAAAATGTAAAGATTTATCAGGTTCGCCTGTTTGGGAGCACAACGGACAAACCCATAGGGTTGTTGAGTGGGCTGAAATAGTAGGTATAAATGCACATTGCTTATTACATAGAAAGGATATGGGTTGGACTATTGAAGAGATATTAACAACGCCATTGAGAGGTAGAAGAAAATGCCGAATGTAAATTACAAGCAGCTATATGCAATAAAAAAGAACAACGAGAAACGGATATTAAGTGTTTGCCCTAGAATGAAAAATCAGAGCGGAATTTATTTCTACACGAGGACTGATGAAAACGGTATATCTTACTTTTACATTGGGCAGAGCGTTGACTGCTTAGAGAGAAATGTTTCACATTTATCCGGTTATCAGCACATAGATCTTTCGATTAAAAAAAGAGGATTTTATAGTGAAGAAAATCCGTATGGATGGAAATTGGATTTTATCCATTATCCGAGAGAGAAACTTGATGAAATGGAACAATATTGGATTTTGGAATATACAAAGAAAGGTTATCAATGCCGTTACAACAAAACGGCTGGCGGTCAAGGCGCAGGAAAAGAAAAGATAAACGAATTTAAACCAGCAAAAGGCTATTATGACGGCATTAAGCAGGGCAAAAAGAGCCTTGCCAAGGAATTATCGCATATAGCTGAAAAGCACCTTGAAATCCGTTTGAAGCCGGAGAAACAGGGCAACAAAGTTTCTGAAAAACAGTATGAGAAGTTTATGGCTTTGATTTCTGAAAATACATATGAGGAGAGTGATTAAATGGCAGAAGTCAAGTGGATTAAGATCACAACAGATGTCTTTGATGATGAAAAGATTCTGCTGATTGAGAGTATGCCGAGTGCGGATAGCATCATTACGATTTGGTTCAAACTTCTCATTCTTGCTGGAAAACAGAATAACAACGGTGTGTTTATGATGAGCAACAAATTACCGTTCACGGATGAAATGCTTGCCACCATTTTTCGCAGAGATTTAAACACGGTAAGGCTTGCGCTTAAGACCTTTGAAGAGTTTGGAATGATTGAAGTTGTTGACAGCGTGATAACGATTCCGAATTGGAATAAGCACCAGACACTTGATGCTTATGAGAAGAAAAAGGAACGTGACAGGCTATATCAGCAGAACCGGAGAAAGAAGCAGAAGAACCTAATTGAGCAAAAATCGCCCGATAAATCGTCTGACGTCGCTGTTTCAGATAAAGAAGAAGAAAAAGAAGAAGATAAAGAGAAAGAAAATATAAAAGAAAATTCGCTGTCGACCGATTCCGGAGATTTGTTTGATTTTGACGATGCATGGAAAAAGACTTTTAGTATATACCCCAAGAAAACAGCGTACAGTACCTCTAAAACGGCTTGGATGGATAAAGTGCTAGAAGTTATCGAAGAGAACCAACCAGACATTGCACGGCTGTTATACAAAGCCACAGAAGCATATTTGAGTGACTATCAAGAAAAGAACCCGGACGATACGGATTTTCGGTACATTCCAAAATATGTTGATTGGCTGAAAAATGATTGTGACTATTGGTTGCAGATTGCAGAGAAACGAGGTGATGACAGTTGACAGAAGCGGAGTTCGGAGTGATCGGGTGCGTACTGATTGACAATGATGTGCTAAATAGCATCTGGCGAACACTGAAACCGGAAATGTTTAGCTCGGATTTCGCACAGGACACATACAAGGAAATGCTTGCCATGTATGACCGGAACGAAAGCATTGACCCCATGTCTTTATCAATGGCACTTGAGAACCACAAATACACCCAGGAACAGATTAGTGAATTGATGAAATCCTGTATTACCGAAACAATCACTTCAACTATGGTTAAAAGCTATGCCGATGCGGTTGCGAAAGAATACAAAGTAAGAACGGTTCGTGACATGTATCAGAAATCCAGTTTAAAACCATGCGACATTGATGATACAATCAGCGATCTTCTTACAAAACTTGAACATTTGCAAGAGGGAAAAGAAGTAAAGCTAAAGCCAATTAAGGAGATTGTTGGTGAGAATAAGGACAAATATTTCAACGAAAGTGTTGGAGAGGGCGGTATAAGAATCGGGTTATCACAACTTGATGATGCACTCGGAGATCTTGAACACGGTGACGTAACAGTAATTGCCGCAAGACCAGCAGTTGGAAAATCAGCACTCACAACACAGATTATCGGAAATATGGCAAAGAAAGGGCTTAAAATTGCATATTTTAACTTGGAAATGAGCGATAAGCAAGTGTATGAGCGATTTATTTCAAGACTTGCGGAAATCGGTTTAACAAGAGTCAGAAGGGCAAAAGCATTTCTTGGTGATGAACAGGAAAAATTTAACCAAGCAAATGAAGAAATGAGCGATTATCAATTATGGGTGGCATCCGGTACTGTATCTCCGAGAGAAATAAAGTCAGAATGCAGACACCAAAACTTTGACGTTATAATTGTTGACTATCTGCAATTGCTTATGCCGGATAACAGATATTCCGGAAGAAATGAAGAAGTAGCATCAATTTCGAGAGGTTTAAAATCTGTTGCAAGAGACTTAAATACCCATGTGATAGCGCTTTCGCAGATAACAAGGGCTTCCGAAAACAGAGACACAAAAGAGCCTACCATGGCAGAATTGAGGGAATCCGGGGCAATCGAACAGGACGCGTCAAACATAATTATGCTGTGGAATCTGTCAGACAATGGCAAGGGAGCCAAGGGTGTAAAAATCGAGAAGAACAGACAGGGAATGACAATGCGTGAAGCAATGGAGTTTGATGGAGATCACATGAAGTTTGTTGAAATCGAAAAACCGTTTGATGATGTTGTTGCGGAAATCAAAAAGAAAGAACGTGGGGACGGATTTAAGCCATACAATGGCCATTGTCCGTTTTAGAGGTAGTGACTATGGCAAGTGCAAAGATTGAAAAGGGTTCGGAAGAATGGCAAGTATTTATGGATTACTGGCAATTCATTCAGAAATACTATTCACCGGACAGCACTGATTCTTGGTGGGACGAAGTTGTAAAAGCCGGAGAATCATTGATAGACAAATACAAAGGAATGGAGATTGAAGAACGTGCAAGACAGCTTGTATTAAGCCATTTTGCATGGTTGGAAATCACATACAGAAAGGAGAAATCAAAGAAATGAGCAATGCGTTGAGACGGAATAAAAAGCCGACATTTTACACAAAACAGGAAATGCGGATCATCGGCCGGAACGATTTTGAAAAGCGCAATGCTGATAAGGTTATAGCGAAATCATACAAAGATTTTGTCGTGATTGGGTATATCATTCTGCATGACAAATTCGGTTTCGGACAGGCAAGAATCATCCGGTTACAGGATTTTTTGAAATCTTACTTAGATGAAGCAGCATCCGGTGGAAATACCGGAAAGGACTTGTCTGTTTATCTGAAAAGTAAATACGGAATCGACATCAAAGAGGAAGTCGGAAAAATTCCACAGAGACAGTTAATGAACATGTATGCAAAGAAAGGTTTCTGTATCGAGCGTGAAGCATACAGGCTTTCCAGCGCATCGTTGTTTAACTATTTTGCACTGACACTTACGATTCTGAAAAAGGAGTTTAAGATAACAGCGAAACAGTTGCAGTATTTCTCGGACAAATTTATTGACTACATTGATACACTGGCTAATTACAAGCAGTTTCAGTTGACGGTGCCGATGATAGCGCAGAGTTTGGCGGATGAGATTAAGTTTGTGTGTGATTTGGAGGTTTAATATGACGAATAAAGAAAAATACGGAAATAAGATTATAGAACTTGCGGTAAACACAGGAATGTTTGGATTAAAAAATGGAGAGCCTGCAATTTGCGAAGAAACTGAATGTGAAGAGTGTTATTTTTATGAATCAGATTCGTGCAAAGGTAGTACGTATAATTTCCGCGAATGGCTTAATTTAGAGTATGTTGAGCCTCCTGTTGATTGGAGTAAGGTAGCAGTCGATACGCCGATTTTGGTAAGAAATAGCGAAAAAAATTCGTGGGAAAAAAGATATTTTGCAAAATACGAGAACGGAATAGTGTACGCATGGGGATACGGAGCAACATCTTGGAGTGCGCGCGGAAGTGGCGATATAAGCGATTGGAAAATGGCAAAGCTGGCAGAAAGTGAGGGATAGTCATGGAGAGATTAACAGAGCAAACAGCGGTTGGAATCTTGGTAAAAGAGAATTACGAGAAAGAATCCTTAAAAACCTTGTATTCGTGCTATGGCGAAAATCCTAATCCATATTATTCCAACTGTGAAGAAGGTTATTGCGCAATGGAGAAGTTAGCGGATTACGAGGACTTAGAGGAACAGGGCGTACTTGTTATTCTACCTTGTAAGGTGGGAGATACAGTATATGCAATTGGATTTAATAATAATAAACCAATTATTTATGAATCGGTTGTATTAAGCATACTGATTACTGAAAAAGAAATTGCTTTCAATGTAAAAGTTGATGAATTTGGAATCAATTCGAAGTTAAAACAATCTATGTTTGATAAAACAGTATTCCTCACAAAATCCGAAGCCGAAGCAAAACTGAAAGAATTGAGAGGTGGAGAAAATGGATAAATTTCTTAAAAGCGTAAGCGAGCGAGACTTTGATAGAAGAATATCGGAAGTTGTTGAAATGCTTGAAGAAAAACAACTCTACGGAACTATCAGTTTGATAAAAGATTTGAAATATTATCTTGACTTAGCGACAGAAGAAAAGGCGCACACTTGTAACTGCCAGCGCAACGGCAATTCAAGAAATAATGAGCCTTGTTGCAGATGCGATAGCAAAGTTTCAGAAAATGATGATACAAAAAACAAAGTTACATCTCTGGAAATTATCGTAAGGATGATAGACAACAAGCCATATTACGAAATCAAGTACAAAAAAGTCGGCGAAGATTATTACCATGTAGGTTACAGTTCATTCAATATTGATAATGTATTGAAATGGCGTGATGAGTGTTTTGAACTTGTTGATTTGAAAGTGACCAATGCCGACATGATAAGGAATATGTCAGATGAAGAAATGGCGGAACGTATTGCAAGCAGTTCGAACTTTAATTGTGCTGATTATTGCGATAGCTTTACAAAGGGATGTACTTTTAGCTGCAATAAGAAAGGCAGAGAAATAGCATTAAAATGGCTTCAATCAGAAGCGGAATAGGAGAGAGTATGGAAGATAGATATCTGTATAAAGCTAAGACAACTCCAAAAGAAAAAGGAGAATTTAACAATGTTTGGGTTGCTGGAAATCTTATTGTTTCCAACGGAAAGTATTACATACATCCTGTGGGCAATGTCGTAAACGTTAAGAATGAGATTGGAAGAATAATTGTGATGCACGAAGTAATTCCAGATACAATCTGCCGATGCACAGGACGTGAGGACAAGAACGGCAAGCTGATTTGGGAGAATGATATTGTAAAAATAAATAATAGCAAGGTGAATACGGTTATAGCATTTAGAGATTTTGAAATTATATGTACAATTCCTAACGAAAAATATTATAAGCATAGGCTTGAATATGATACCGAATATGAAGTTATCGGCAATACATTTGACAATCCGGAATTGTTGGAAAGCGAGGGATAATATGACGGAGAGTGAAGCAATTAAGATATTGAAGAAAGACAGTTGTTATGAATGCGCACAAGGCACAGACAGCCCGCTTAATTGTGAATATGGGGGATGCAGGGTTGCGAAAGCTACTAGAGTAGCAATACAGGCACTTGAAGAAGTACAACAGTACCGCGCAATCGGCACACCGAAAGAATGTAGGGCGGCGGCGGTTAAGCAGACGGCGAAGAAACCTATATTTAACCATAACCTTAGTGATACTCTTTCTGTATTCCATTGCGAATGTGGAAACAAAATCAAAGTCAGTCACGATATAGGAATAATGAATAACAACAATGCGCCAAATTACTGTAGTAATTGCGGTTGTAAATTTGATTGGAGTGATGAAGAATGATGTTTCAATCGTACATAAATTTCTTTCTACTAATACTTATAGCCGTTAGGTTAGATATTCTAACAAAATTTGGAGTTAATCTTTTTTGCGTTCTGTCAGTTGTAGGGATGATTGGAAATGAGGTTTTTGATTATTTGAAGAAAGGAGATAAAAAACGATGAAGCTGATTGGTGCAGATGCACTAAAAGAATATTGCATGAATGCAAGTAAATCTGATGATGATTTTAGGAGAGTAAGTTTGGCAACATTGGCAAGCGTGATAGATGCACAGCCGACCGCCTACGACCAGGACAAGGTTGTGGAGCAGTTGGAAGACTATAGTAATGAAGAAACACACTATTATAAAAACACTCCATATGAAAAATGCATAGAAGAGTGCATAGGCAAAGCAATCCAGATTGTGAAAGGTGGTGGAGTGAATGGCAAAGAGCAGAGCCAGTAAGATGAACGGATATCGTAGCATGGTAAGCCGTCAGAAAAATGATGTTTTTAAGTTTAAGCCTAAGAAGAAAAAGAAAGGGTGATTCAGAGTGAAGATTTTAAGCAAGAAGAAATGTGAAGAAATATTAAAAAGAATTACTGCAAATGAAATTATTCAGACTGAATACGGACTGCACGACATGGAAGCAGAAACAAAAGCGACAGAAAATAGAGCAGAAATAGCTTTTATTGTCGGTGGAATTAAGGGAATGGATAAGGTGCAGAATACATTAAGAAAAAGATATAACAACTAACCGAAAATCAAAGAAAGGAATAGGTTGTGCGCACATAAAACCGAGGTTTCCTTTTGGTAGATTTTATGAATTTTGAAAATTATTCTTGTGATAATCAAATGAGCATATTTGACTTCACAAGAGAACCAATCAGCATAACAAAGCCCATTCGCTTAATAGAACTTTTTGCCGGCTACGGCAGTCAGGCAATGGCACTAAAGAGAATAGGTGCTAAGTTTGAGCATTACAGAGTTGTGGAGTTTGATAAGTACGCTATTGCAAGTTATAACGCAGTACATGGTACGGATTTCCCCACAATGGACATAACAAAGGTTCATGCAGGAGATTTGAATATTTGCGATACAGAAACCTTTACTTGTTTACTCACTTACTCATTTCCATGCACCGATTTATCAGTTGCCGGGAAGCAAGCTGGAATGTCTAAGGGAAGTGGTACAAGAAGCGGTCTGTTGTGGGAAGTCGAGAGAATACTAACAGAAATCAGAGATAGCAACAGAGAATTACCACAGATTTTGTTCATGGAAAATGTACCACAAGTACACGGCAAGAAAAACATCAATGATTTTGAGAAGTGGTTGGGGTTCCTGGAAAGTTTAGGGTACACAAATTATTGGCAAGATTTGAATGCTAAAAATTATGGAGTGGCTCAGAACAGAAACAGGTGCTTTATGTTTTCGTTCCTTGGCAATTACTCATATGATTTTCCACAGCCTATACCACTTACAAAAAGAATACGCGATTATCTAGAAGAGGTAGTTGATGACAAATTCTATGTAAGCGATAAGGCATTGAAAGGATTTGCGAAACATGCAAAAAAGCAGAAAGAGAAAGGAAATAATTTTCATGCAGTGATTAAAGATGTTGATGATATATCATCTACAATAAAATTCAGATATTACAAAGATGGTTCTGATTGTCTTATAAAAGTTGCTGGAAGAATAAATTCATCGCAGGATGGAAAAGCTGTTTATACAGATGGAATTGCACCTACACTTACAGTAGGTCATTGCAATGTACCCAAAATAGCAGATCCGGCAATGAGAAAATTATATGAAAGTGTGAAATTGCAACATATTATCAGAAAGCTAACACCGAGAGAGTGCGGACGGCTGATGGGTGTATCTGATGAAGATATTGACAAAATGGCAGCAGTAAACAGTAATACGCAGTTGTATAAGCAATTCGGAAACAGTATTGTCGTAGATGTTATGTGTGCTATGTTTAAAAACTTAAATATCAACCAATAAAATAAGGAGAAATGGCTTATGAAATTTACAAAATTCATTAAGCCAGAACTTGAACAAATAAAAGAAAATGCCAATTTCACGGAAGAAGAGGAGAGAATTTTCTCTCTTCTCTGCCGTGGTTTTTCACAAAAGCAAATATCCACAAAAGAAAATCTATCACTAAGAACGATAGAGTACAGAGTGAGAGATATAAAAGATAAAATAGAAAGAACGGGGGTATTTGATTGGATGAAAAAGAACTGTTGAAATATGCCGTTGATAGTGGTATTCTCGACATAGCACTTGTGCAAGAACAAGTTGAAATGAACAAAAGAGAAAAGATACTAAAGAAACACCCATATGATATATGGGAAGGGAAAGATGGGTATTGGAGAACCTATATTCCATGCAAGGAGAAAGGGAGAAAGCTACTTAAGAAAAAAGATAGGGTCGATATTGAAAATGAGGTTATCGATTATTTACAGATTCAAGAAGAAAATCCAACCATTGATGAAGTGTTTGAAGAGTGGAACGACAGGCGGTTGGCACTGAACAAGATTGGAAATGCAACGCACCAAAGGAATCGCAACTTTTATCAAAGGCACTTTAAACAAATGGGTAAAAGGCACATAAAATCAATATCGGAAGATGAATGGGGAGATTTCCTAGAAGAACAGATTCCGAAGTTTAACTTGACGGCAAAGGCGTTTTCCGGACTAAAAGGGATAACCAAAGGGTTTCTGAAACGAGCCAAAAAGCGGAAGTTGATTGATTTTAATGTTGAAGAATTGTTTGAGGAGCTTGATACATCTGATTCCGATTTCAAACGAACGATCAAGGAAGATTACGAAGAGGTTTTTGACGAGAATGAAACTGATATTATGATTAAATATTTGGAATGCAACCTTGATTTATCAAACATAGCAATACTTCTAATGTTCGTGACCGGAATGAGAATCGGAGAGGTTGTGTGCCTAAAACATGATGATTTTGACGGTAATACGGTCAAGGTTCGGCGAACCGAAACAAGGTATCGTGGAGAGGACGATGCAAAATATACGGTTGCGATAAAGGATTTCCCAAAGACGAGAGCTGGGGCGAGAACAATTATCATCCCAAAGGACTACGAGTGGTTGTGTGATAGGATCAGAAAAACGAATCCATTTGAAGAATTTGTGTTCATTAAAGAAAATGGAGAGCGCTTGAATGCGAATTGTGTAAGAATGCGATTACAGAGATTGTGCGATAAGTTAGGAATCTATCGAAAGTCTCCACATAAGATCCGAAAGACATACGGAACCATCCTTCTTGACAACAATATTGACGAGCGGTTGATCCTTGGTCAGATGGGGCACGCAAGCCTAGGAACTACAGAGGAACATTACCACAGAAACCGCAGATCTATCGAGAAAAAGTCAGATATTTTAAGTAGTATACCAGACTTCAAAGCACGAACAAGTTAGTCGTTTGATTACTATTTTGAAAAAAGTAATCAAAAGTAATCAAAGTAAAAACGCTACAAGCCGCATAAACACTGAAAAGTTGATGCTTTGTGCAAGGGTTCGAGTCCCCTTATTGGCTTCGTTTCAGACACGTTTTGTATCGGGTATCCGATGGAAGACGTGTCTTTTTTACTTTAAAAAGTGCTTGTTTCTTAGGCATGAAATTGGTATAATGGGCGCAGACAAAGAAAATAAGAATAAAGGTTGAGGTAAAAAATGGACAAGAACAAAAAGACGTTTCAGGTACCGACATTACTGGCCTTTGCAGCAATTGTTGCAATTATGGTGATTGTAGGGGTGAGAGTCCTTAACGTTCCGGTAGTTCCTATGTGTCTGCTTGTTATCATTGAGGCAGTTATTGCAGTGATGCTGCATCATGCGGAACTCTGGGTGCATGGACTTCTTATTCTGGCAGAACTTTGTGCCGGTGTTGCCGGGGAAAAAACAGTATTGATTATTTTATGTGCAGTTGTTTACATTGCAGCGACGTTTGCACTGCAGATGTTAGATAAAGGAGAAACACAGAATGGACAGTAGTGACAGTAGTTATTACAGTAGGCAACAGCTGGATGAGCTGTTTTTACAGATGATCGCCTTTTTTTCCGGAGATCCGAAACGGATTCAGCATTTCATGAAAGTGCATAGTTTCGCAAGAATCATCGGAACAAAAGAAGGGCTTGACGAGACATCCCTTTTTATATTGGAAGCAGCCGCTTATACCCATGACATTGGAATCCGTCCGGCAGAAGAAAAGTATGGACGGTGTGACGGAAAGCTGCAGGAGCAGGAAGGACCGATTGTGGCACAGAGAATGCTTTCCGATGTGGGAATTGAAAATTATCTGATCGACCGTATCTGCTATCTGATCGGACATCATCATACATATGATAATATCGAAGGACTGGATTATCAGATTCTGGTGGAGGCAGATTTTCTGGTCAATTTATATGAAGATGACGTCAATCGTCACGGAATTGAACAGGCATATCAGCAAATTTTCCGGACGCAGACCGGAAAAGAAATTTTTAATCAGATGTATACAGATGAAAGATGAATAAAAAAAATTATCAGAAAATAATGGAAGATCTGATCCGTGAAAACTGTACGGCAGGGGAGGCTCCAAGCCTCCTTTTGCACAGCTGTTGTGCACCGTGCAGTTCTTATTGTATTGCATGTCTTGCAGAACATTTCCATGTAACGGTATTTTATTACAATCCCAATATTTATCCGCCGGAAGAATATCATATGCGGGCAAAGGAGCAGGAACGTTTTATTGCTGAGTTTCCTACAAAATATCCGGTTTCTTTTGTGGAAGGTGCATACGATACACAGCGGTTTTACGATATGGCAAAGGGCATGGAAGAGATCCCGGAAGGGGGAGAGCGCTGCTTTGCCTGTTACCGGCTGCGGCTTTCCGAGGCTGCGTCCTATGCAAAAGCGCACGGATTTGATTTCTTTACGACAACACTATCCATCAGTCCGCTGAAAAATGCGGAAAAGTTAAATCAGATCGGAGCAGAACTGGCAGATACCTTTGGTGTCCGTTATCTGTTTTCGGATTTTAAAAAGAAGGAAGGCTATAAAAAGTCGACCGAAATTTCTAAGGAGTATCACATGTACCGGCAGTACTACTGTGGGTGTGTGTATTCCAAGCGTGACCGCGACCGTGAAATCGTACTGCGCAGACAGCAGGAAGAACAGATTTTATAAAAAAACAAAGAATTTAAGAAAGAGAGGAATTTAGATATGGCACAGTTATGGGGCGGAAGATTTACGAAGGAGACAGACCAGCTGGTTTACAATTTTAATGCATCCATTTCGTTTGACCAGAAATTTTACAAGCAGGATATTGAGGGTTCCATTGCACATGTGCGTATGCTTGGAAAGCAGGGCATTCTGACACAGGAAGAGATGCAGGCGATTGTTTCCTGTTTACAGGAAATTCTTGCGGATGTGGAGAGCGGAAAGCTTGCCATCACTTCGGAATATGAGGATATTCACAGTTTTGTGGAAGCAAACCTTATTGACCGTCTGGGAGATACCGGAAAGAAACTGCATACCGGACGAAGCAGAAATGATCAGGTTGCGCTGGACATGCGTCTGTATACCCGGCAGCAGGTTCTTGAGACGGATGAACTGCTGGAACAGCTGCTGCAGGTACTGCTTCGCATTATGAAAGAAAATACGCAGACGATTATGCCAGGATTTACCCATTTGCAGAAAGCGCAGCCGATCACACTCGCACATCATATGGGGGCGTACTTTGAAATGTTTAAGCGTGACCGTTCCCGTATGCACGATATTTACGAGCGCATGAATTACTGCCCGCTCGGTTCCGGCGCACTGGCAGGAACAACCTATCCGCTTGACCGCGAATATACTGCAGAGCTTCTTGGCTTTTACGGACCGACCTTAAACAGTATGGACGGTGTTTCCGACCGCGATTACCTGATCGAATATCTGTCTGCCATGGCAACCATTATGATGCATTTAAGCCGCTTCTCCGAGGAAATTATCATCTGGAATTCCAACGAATACAAATTCGTAGAGATTGATGATGCATACAGTACCGGAAGCAGTATCATGCCACAGAAGAAAAATCCGGATATTGCAGAACTTGTCCGAGGCAAGACCGGGCGTGTGTATGGCGCGCTCATGTCGCTTCTGACCACGATGAAGGGGATTCCGCTTGCTTACAATAAAGACATGCAGGAAGACAAGGAACTTTCCTTTGATGCCATCGACACAACGAAAGGCTGTATTGCGTTATTCACGGGCATGCTTGATACCATGAAATTCAATAAGGATGTTATGAGAAAGAGTGCCGCACACGGCTTTACCAACGCGACGGATGCTGCCGATTATCTTGTAAATCACGGGGTTCCGTTCCGCGATGCGCATGGAATTATCGGACGTATTGTTTTGTACTGTCTGGACAAACAGATGCCGATTGACGATATGAGTCTGGAAGAATTAAAACAGTTTTCTCCGGTATTTGAGGAGGATGTCTATGATGCAATCTCCATGGAAACCTGTGTCAACAAGCGTCTGACGATCGGTGCACCAGGGGAAGAGGCGATGAAGAAAGTGATCGCAATCGAAGAGGCATATCTGGAGAAAAAATGAGACAAAAGGAGCACATCGCATGCAGAATCGCTTGTCGATGCGATGTACGTAATTGCGGTACATCTCTGATATATTGCCTGAAATACCGCTTAGTCGGTATTTCAGATTGTGCAAGTCCTACATATATTTGAGGAATATTTTATTTATTTAGGACAATTTGTTCCTTGTAATTTTACCTGGTTTCAAGTAATATATTTCCTATAAAGACACATGTTCGTGCAACACGGACAAAAAACAAAAATGTTTTTCTGTAGAAGACAGGTGTCCGCGTATAAAGAAAAGAACAGAGGAGATTGGAAAAATGAGTGAGAAGTTAAAAGTTGGTATCCTTGGCGGAACAGGTATGGTAGGACAGAGATTTATCTCTTTGCTGGAGAATCATCCATGGTTTGAGGTTACCACGATTGCAGCAAGCCCAAGAAGTGCAGGAAAGACTTATGAGCAGGCAGTAGGAGATCGTTGGAAAATGGATACTCCAATGCCGGAAGCTGTAAAGAATATTGTAGTAATGAATGTAAATGAGGTAGAGCAGGTAGCTTCTCAGGTTGACTTTGTATTTTCTGCTGTAGACATGACCAAAGAAGAGATCAAAAAGATCGAGGAAGATTACGCAAAGACAGAGACACCGGTTGTTTCCAACAACAGTGCTCACCGCTGGACACCGGATGTGCCGATGGTAGTTCCGGAAATCAATCCACAGCACATGGAAGTTATCAAGTATCAGAAAGAGCGTCTTGGTACAAAGCGCGGTTTCGTAGCAGTAAAGCCAAACTGCTCCATCCAGAGTTATGCACCGGTTCTGACTGCATGGAAAGAGTTTGAGCCGTATGAAGTAGTTGCCACTACCTATCAGGCTATTTCCGGAGCGGGAAAGACGTTCAAGGACTGGCCAGAGATGCTTGGAAACATTATTCCATACATCGGTGGTGAGGAAGAAAAGTCTGAGAAAGAGCCTCTGCGTATCTGGGGACATGTAGATGATGCGAAGAAGCAGATTGTTCCTGCAACTTCACCAGTCATTACCTGCCAGTGTATCCGTGTGCCGGTATTAAACGGACATACAGCAGCGGTATTTGTTAAATTCAAGAAGAAGCCAACCAAAGAGCAGCTGATCGAAGCACTGAAGAATTACAGTGGTGTGCCACAGGAGCTGAAGCTCCCGAGTGCACCGGAACATTTCATCCAGTACTTAGAAGAGGACAACCGTCCGCAGGTCAGCCTGGATGTAAACTTTGAACATGGTATGGGAATCTCTGTCGGACGTCTGAGAGAGGATACCGTATATGACTGGAAATTCGTCGGATTATCCCACAATACCGTTCGTGGTGCAGCCGGTGGTGCAGTTTTATGTGCAGAGCTGTTGAAAGCACAGGGATATATCACAAAGAAATAAGCAGTAAATCAAAATACGGATTTTGGGAGAGAAGTGCAAAAACTGCACTTCTTTCTTTTTGCCGAAAACCTTGTGAGAGATATTAATCAGTGATATAATTTCTTTTAGCAGAAGGAATTATATACGGAGGAATCGGGATGAACGCAAAAAAAACAGATCTCAAAGAACTGGAAGGCTGGTATGCAAAATCGGGAAACCAGCTGATGCTTTTGTATGGCGGAATGGACTGCCGAAAAGAACAGCTGATCAAAGAATTCTGTGTGGGGAAAAAGTATTTTTATTATCGATGCAGACAGCTTTCCGCACAGGAACAGATGCAGAAAATGGGAGAAGAAATTCAAAATGCTTTTCAGATGAAGCTGAGCAGATATTCCTATGATGAATTTTTTAACCGGGTAAAAAGCGGAGATGCATCAAAACTGGTGATTGTGATTGATGAGGCACAGTATGCAATTAAAAGAGATCCGGAATTTGTCAAAAGTATTTTAAAACTGAAGATGAAACGGCTTTATCCGGGACCGGTGATGATCATTCTGGCGTCTTCTTCCATTGTATGGGCCACGCAGGATGCAAAAGATGCGTTCGGGGACGGATTCCGTCGTATTGATGTGCTGCATAAAGTGGAAGATCTGAATTTTCTGGAAGTTGTCCGGACATTTCCGGCACTTTCGGTCAGCGACTGTATCCGTATTTATGGAACCATCGGTGGGGTGCCGGGATTTATGGAAGCATGGAATCCGGAAATTTCATACAGGGAGAATATTTACCGGCTTGTGCTGACGGAGGGGGGATATCTGTTTCATATGGCAGAACAGAAAATTTCGGCAGAACTGCGTGAACTTTCCGTCTATAACACAATTTTATCTGCAATTGCACAGGGATACAATAAACTGAATGACCTGTATGCAAAAACCGGATATTCCCGTGCAAAGATCAGTGTTTATATGAAAAATCTCAGCCATTTTGATATTGTAGAGAAAGTGCAGTCGTTTCAGACCGGTGGCTGGGAGAATGCCAAAAAAGGGGTATACCAGATCAAAGATACATTTATTAATTTCTGGTTTAAATTTGTATTTCCTCACATGTCGGATCTTTATCTGCTGAAACCGCATGAGTTTTACGACCGATACATTGCACCGGAACTTGGCACGTATCTGAAACGTTATTTCCGGAATGTCTGCATGGAGTATATGATGCTTTTGAATCAGATGGGACGCATGCCGTTTCCAGTTCATAAGATCGGAACCTGGGTTGGAAAGACAGGAAACATTGATATTATTGCCCAGAGCACAGACCGCAGAAATATTGTGGGACTATGTAACTGGGATCAGCCACAGCTGACATCGCAGATGTGCGAGGAACTGTATCAGAACATGGAAAAGGCAAAAATCCGTTCGGAACATATCTTTTTATTCTCTGCAACCCGGTTTGAACCGATGCTGGCAGAACATGCCAAAACGGATGACCGGTTTGAGCTGATTGATATGAACGAATTATAGAAAAAGTTTGCCAATAGGGGATAGAAGATGGGAAAGTCACTGATCATAACGGAGAAACCGTCTGTTGCCCAGGAATTTGCAAAAGTTCTCGGGGTGAGCGGAGGCCGCAGGGATGGCTATCTGGAAAACCAGAAGTATGTAATCACCTGGTGCGTGGGACATCTGGTAGCCATGGTATATCCGGAAAGTTATGATATAAAATACAAAAAGTGGAAACTGGAAGATCTGCCATTTCTTCCAAAAGAATATAAATATGATGTGATCAAAGATGTCAGCCGGCAGTATGATGTGGTTCACGGAATGTTGATGCGTGAGGATATCGACCGTGTCTACTGGGCAGGAGATGCCGGAAAAGAAGGACAGACGATCGAGGAAAATATCCGCAATTTCGGCGGTGTGCGAGACGGCATGGAGGAACTCCGGGTCTGGATCGATTCGCAGACAGAGGAAGAGATCCAACGGGGAATCCGGGAAGCAAAACCGATGTCTGCCTATGAAAATCTCGGAAAATCCGGTATTATGCGTACCATTGAAGATTATGCCATGGGCATTAATTTTTCCCGCGTGATGTCGGTAAAGTATGGTGGTTTGTTAAACAATGCAGCGGGAACACGTTCCTACACCGCTATTGCGGTCGGGCGCGTGATGACCTGTGTGCTTGGGATGGTCGTGATCCGTGAGCGCGAGATCCGCAATTTTAAGGAGACACCGTTTTACCGTGTTGTCGGAAATTTCACAGATGCACATGTCCAGGGCGAGTGGAAAGCCGTCGAGGGATCAGGGTACTTTGCATCGCCGCTTTTGTATAAGGAAAACGGATTTCGGGAAAAGAAGGATGCACTGGCATTGATTGACCGCGTGCAGGGACATCCTGCGATTGTGGAATCCATCGAAAAAAATATTTCCAGAAAACGGGCACCGTTACTATTTAATCTGGCAGAGCTGCAGGCAGAATGTGCAAAACGATTCAAGATCAGCCCGGATGAAACCTTACAGGTGGCGCAGGATCTGTATGAACGGAAACTGACAACGTATCCGCGTACCGATGCGCGTGTGCTTTCCACTCCGGTGGCAAAGGAAATCCATAAAAATATCAGCCGTCTGCGGGGATATGAGCCGACTTCGGATTTTGTGGAGCAGATTCTCGACAGAAAGCTGTATGGAAATATTGCAGGAACGCAGTATACCGATGATGCTAAAGTGACAGACCACTATGCGATCATTCCGACCGGTCAGCTCACGGAGCTTGGGAAACTGAATACTCTGCAGAAATCGGTATTTGATCTGATCGTGCGGAGATTTCTCAGTGTGTTTTATCCGGCGGCAGAATATCAGAATGTAAAAATGACGGCTGTTGTGGATGTTGGGGAAAAGAAGGAACGTTTTTATGCGTCCGCACGTGTGTTAAAGACACCCGGTTATTTGGAAATTGCGGGGGTTCCAAAGAAAGAGGAAGAAGATACGGATCCAAAGGAACTGCTACATCTGGCAGATCGGCTGAAAAAGGGCGATGAGATTTCTGTGGATGGATATGAGGTGAAAGAGGGAAAAACTTCACCGCCGAAGAGGTACACCTCCGGTTCCATGGTGCTTGCCATGGAAAATGCAGGACAGCTGATTGAGGACGAGGAGCTTCGGGAACAGATTAAAGGTTCGGGAATCGGTACCTCGGCCACCCGTGCGGAAATTATCAAGAAACTGGTCCGCATCCATTATCTCAATCTGAATAAACGGACGCAGGTGCTCACACCGGAAAATCTCGGGGAGATGGTATTTGAGGTGGTGAGCATGACCGTCCCGGCACTTTTGAACCCGAAGATGACAGCTTCCTGGGAAAAGGGACTTGATGGAATTACACGGGGAACCGTGGATTTCTGGGATTACCGGACGAAACTGGAAGATTTCATCCGAACCGAAACGGAAAAGATGATCGGACAGGATCTGCGGGAACCGCTTGCGGAACGCATCAGTAATTTTGCCGGGAAACATGCAAGGGGTGCCGGTGCGAGAAGAAAGATCGGCGTCAGATGCCCGGCATGCGGTGGAGAACTTGTAACCACGCCATTTGGCTATGGATGTGCGAATTATAAGAATGATAAATCAGGATGTAATTTTAATATTGGCGAAATTGCAGGTGTTCAGCTGAGTGAGGAACAGGTAAAAGAACTTATCGAACAGGGGCATACCCAGACCATTCGCGGGTTTAAATCCAAGGCAGGCAAACGGTTCGATGCAAAACTTAAGGTAGATAAAGACGAAAACGGAAAAGTTAATATTGCATTTGATTTTTCAGACGTAGAGCCGGAAATTATTCCGGAGGTAAAGTGCCCGGTATGTGGCGGACAGATGAAAAAGACATCTTTCGGCTATGGATGTGTAAACTTTTCACCGGACGATGAGAACAGCTGCCGGTTTTCCATTGGAACGATCGCCGGAAAAACCCTGCCGGTTACTGCGGTAAAGCAGCTCCTGACGGATGGTCACACAGATACCCTGCGCGGTTTTAAATCAAAAACCGGTAAAAAATTTGATGCCTGTCTGAAACTGGAGAAAACCGAAGAGGGAAAGACGAATATTGTATTTGATTTTGACAGCGTGGAACAGAAAGTGATCCGCGATGTAAAGTGTCCGCTCTGTGGGGGTGAGATCATTGCAACCTCTTTTGGTTATGGATGTGCTAACTATAAGCCGGGCGATGAAAACAGCTGCAGGTTTTCCATTGGGAAGATGGCAGAGAAATCTTTTACGGAAGCACAGGTCCGGCAACTTTTAAACGATGGCATTACGGAAACCATGCGTGGGTTTAAGTCAAAAACAGGGAAGAAATTTGATGCGCGCGTAGCTCTCGCAAAAGATGAAAACGGGAAAGTAACTGGGCTGAAATTTGATTTTGACAATGTAGAGCCAAAGAAAGTCAAAGATGTGAAGTGCCCGAAGTGTGGTGGGGATATTGTAGTGGCACCGTTTGGATTTATGTGTGCCAATCATAAAAAAGATGATAAGGAAAGCTGCAGCTTTATGATTGGAAGTATCGCAAGTGTCCGGCTGAAAGAAGCGCAGGTGAAAGAGCTTCTGACGAAAAAGAGGACAGAGGTAATTTCGGGATTTGTTGCAAAGACCGGTATGAAATTTGATGCGCCGCTGAAACTGACGGAAGAAGGGGAGATCGCATTTGATTTTCCGGAGAAACCGAAACCGGAAGAGACAACCGTGCCGTGCCCGAAATGCGGCAAAATGCTGATGAAGACGCAGTGGAGGTATGAATGTGTGTGCGGATTTAAGATCTGGCATACCGTTGCTAAGGTGGAACTTTCCGAAGAAGTGATGAAAGAACTGCTGACGACCGGAAAGACGAAGCAGAAGATTGCCGGATTTACCTCAAAGGCAGGCAATACATTTGACACCTGCCTGAAATATGAAAATGATCAGATTTCGTTTGATTTTGATAATCCGGGGGAGGCACCGCCGGAGAAAACAGCAGCCGCAGAGGAAACAACGGCTTTGGAGAAAACGGAAGAGTCCGAAAGAAAAACGATCAGTAATCATGAAAATTAAAATGTAAGGAGATTAAAAAATGGAAAACGCAAAAATCAAAAACATGTATGATTTGTCACAGTCTATTGCAGGAGAGTATCTTTCACAGTTTACATATCCGTGGGAAGCATTAAAAGGAATCAGCGATTTTATCAAAAAGCTCGGTCCGACACTCGATCCGGAAATTTATGAGAAACGTGGAGAAAATATCTGGGTGGCAAAGAGTGCAACCGTTGCGCCTACGGCATGTCTGAACGGACCGCTGATTATTGATGAAGATGCCGAGATCCGTCACTGTGCATTTATCCGCGGGAGTGCGATCATTGGAAAAGGATCGGTTGTCGGAAATTCCACGGAGATTAAAAATGATATCATTTTTAACACGGTACAGGTACCACATTACAATTACGTCGGGGATTCCATTCTCGGTTACAAGTCCCATATGGGAGCCGGTTCAATTACCTCCAATGTAAAATCGGATAAAACACTTGTGGTTGTAAAGGACAGCAGAGATTCCGGTGAAGAAATTGAAACAGGACTTAAGAAATTTGGAGCTATGCTCGGGGATCACGTAGAGGTAGGATGCAACTCCGTTTTAAATCCGGGTACGGTTATCTGCCCGAATTGTAATGTCTATCCGCTTTCTTCTGTCCGCGGAGTGATTCCGGCAAACCATATCTACAAGGATGCAGACCATATTGTGGCAAAAAAAGAAAAATAGTAGTTGTATCTAAAAAAGTGCGAATTTGCACTAGACTTTAGGAAAAAAATATGCAAAAATATTAGCGGTATGTCGAATGATAACGAGTTTATCTACAATTAACATGCGAAAGGAGTCTTAAGATGATTTACACAAAGGAAGTTGAAAACATGTGTCCTGTAGCAAAGGGCGCAAAGCATGAGCCAGCTCCTATCCCGGAAGAGGGAAAGTGGGTTCATTCCAAGAAAATTGAGGACATTTCAGGATTTACACACGGTGTCGGCTGGTGTGCACCACAGCAGGGTGCCTGCAAGCTTTCTCTTAACGTAAAGAACGGTATCATTGAGGAAGCATTAGTTGAGACAATCGGTTGCTCTGGTATGACTCATTCAGCTGCTATGGCTGCAGAAGTTTTACAGGGTAAGACAATTCTGGAAGCTTTAAATACAGACTTAGTTTGTGATGCTATCAACACAGCTATGAGAGAGCTTTTCTTACAGATCGTATATGGACGTACACAGTCTGCATTCTCTGATGACGGACTTGCTGTAGGTGCTGGTCTGGAAGATTTAGGAAAGGGACTTCGTTCTCAGGTTGGTACTATGTATGCAACAAAAGAGAAGGGTGTTCGTTACCTTGAGATGGCTGAAGGATATGTTACAGGTATCGCTCTTGACGAGAATAACGAGGTAATCGGTTACCAGTTCGTTTCTCTTGGAAAGATGACTGACTTCATTAAGAAGGGTGATGATCCTAACACAGCTTGGGAGAAAGCCAAGGGTCAGTATGGCCGTGTGGACGATGCAGTTAAGATTATCGATCCACGTCAGGAATAATTGGAAAGGAGAACGATATAATGGCATCATTATTTGAAGGATATGAAAGAAGAATTGACCAGATTAACGCTGTTTTAAACAGCTATGGTATCAGCTCTATCGAAGAAGCTGAAAAGATTACAAAGGACGCTGGACTGAACGTTTACGATCAGGTTAAGAAGATTCAGCCAATTTGTTTCGAGAACGCTTGCTGGGCTTACACTGTAGGTGCTGCAATCGCAATCAAGAAGGGATGCAAGAGAGCTGCTGATGCTGCCGCAGCAATCGGTGAAGGACTTCAGGCATTCTGTATTCCTGGATCTGTTGCAGATCATCGTAAAGTAGGTTTAGGACATGGTAACCTTGGTAAGATGCTCCTTGAGGAGGAGACAGAGTGCTTCTGTTTCTTAGCTGGACATGAGTCATTTGCAGCTGCTGAGGGTGCAATCGGTATCGCTGAGAAGGCAAACAAGGTTCGTCAGAAACCTCTTCGTGTTATCTTAAACGGTCTTGGTAAAGACGCAGCACAGATCATTTCCCGTATCAACGGATTTACATTCGTAGAGACAAAGTATGATTACAAGGCTGCAAAGCTTAACATTGAGTACGAAAAAGCATACTCTAACGGACTTCGCGCAACTGTAAAATGTTACGGTGCTGATGATGTTCAGGAAGGTGTTGCAATCATGCATCATGAGAACGTAGGTGTTTCCATCACTGGTAACTCTACAAACCCAACACGTTTCCAGCATCCGGTTGCAGGTACATACAAGAAGGAATGTATCGAGCAGGGTAAGAAGTACTTCTCCGTAGCATCCGGCGGTGGTACAGGACGTACACTTCACCCAGATAATATGGCAGCAGGTCCTGCTTCTTATGGTATGACAGATACTATGGGACGTATGCACT